>SAMEA104315426__coassemble_367_pt1 | contig 31390 bp, 24 predicted proteins | sample SAMEA104315426__metabat2_high_PE_039 | metagenome-assembled genome bin SAMEA104315426 (sample SAMEA104315426) | gut metagenome | biome: Monkey gut; feature: monkey-associated habitat; material: faeces | place: China | collected 2013 | reverse complement strand
CAGAACAGAACAGAACAGAACAGAACAGAACAGAACAGAACAGAACAGAACAGAAGATAATTCTCTCTAAAATACAATTTATTCAGTTATTAGAAGACCGTTATATTGCAACGTGCAAAATTTTGTGCGCCGCAGTATGACGGTCTTTTTTTATTTTAAATTAGTTTCATCTTATGGAGGAAGTTATGATGAAAAAATCGAGAATCTTTGCCGTGCTTGCGGCAATGGCAATAGAGCTTGTGTTTTTCGGCTGCAAAGCGGAAATCGAAACAGAGTATGTTGATAAAACTTACGCCGAGGCAGTAACATTTACCGCGGAAGACGCAGGAGAAGCCGGCGTAAAGGTAGCAATGGCAAGCAAGACGGAAGGTGCCGTAATCTATTACACGACAGACGGAACTGAGCCGACAGAAAAAAGCGAAAAGTACACAGAGGCCGTAACGTTCGGTAAAGACACTGTAGTAAAGGCTTTTGCGGTAAAAGAAGGCATAGAGAACAGCCCTGTGTCTGTGGCAAACGTTTCCATAAAGACAAAGACAATAACGGAAAAAGTCTATGTGTGCGCAAAGTGTCAAAAGGAATACGGCACGGCGCAAGAGGCGATCGACTGCGAAAAAACAGACACAACTGAAACCGCAAGTTTTAGTGTTGGTTCTGTTGTAAAAGTTGACGGTCTGGACTACATAGTAGTTTCTAACACAATTACAGAAAATTCAGGCAGTACAGCCAGTGTGATTGCAGCGCTTACAACATTAGAATCAATTAAAAAAACAAAAGAATATGCTGAAAAAACTTTCGGCAAAAATGTGCTTTTGATAAGAGTTGCAGGCAAGGTTGTTGTAAAGCATGGTACAGTGCCGGAATTTACTGAGCTAAAAAAGAATATTGTGCCAGCTGTAATTCCAAATGGCTATTCAGAATCAGATTTTTTTGCAGAATCTAAAGAAACAACTCCGCATTACTTTTATAGTGATAATTTTCTGGTATTGGGAAAAGAAGATTTGACAGACAGACTTGGATTTATAAAGGGACAATGGCATTCAAAATACTATGCCAATTTTATAGATTCAGAGAATAATTCTGTTGCTTTTGAAGATGCGCTAAAAGCTATGAACTTTATCTTAATCAGAAATTACATGCCGAATGAGTTTAAAAGTTATGACAAAAATAATCTGCTGCTTAATTGTTATGCGTTTGATGAAAAACAGCAGTTTGTAGAATATTATGAGACTTGCAAAGAAAGCAATTATTATTCAGTTAATAAAACGGAAAGTCCAAAACCTGCTTTTATAGTTAAAGACATCTATGAAAACAATGTAGTTAGAAAAAAAACATTTAATTTAATGGCGGTATATGGCAGCGAAGACACAAGCAGCGGTATAAAATATTCGATTTCCCCGAAAACTTCAGGTGGCAATACAACTTATAAAGTTGTTATCAATGTGGGAAGTGATAAAAACGTTTATACAAAAACTATTCGTCCTTCTGAATTTGACGAAAACGGAAAGTACGAAGGTGGCAGCATAAACCTTGAAAGTGAAGCTTATAAAACTAAGATTACAAAGAACGAAAATGCTACGCATTATGATGATGAAACGCTTCCGTATACTGCGGAAATACGTCAAAATATTCCAGTAGAGTTTGTCTTGAGCGATGATGGTACTGTTGATTTTGGAGAATCCGTTTACAACTGGGGCAAACGCTGGCGCGATGTAATTATTGAACAGAATCCTGAGCAGGCTGCTGTTTATCCTTATTATTAAAACTTTATGCCGTCGTTTATGGCGGCAATTTTTTTTGTGCGAGGGATTGGAAGGGCGCGCGGAGCGTGTTGCGCAGCAATGGAGCGCGTAAGGCGCGGAACCCTGCAAAGCCCGGTGCCGTTTTTACGGCACGCACCCATTATCGTTATATTTTGTCTATGTAACTTTTTTGCTTTTCGTGTTATTTTTTTATAATGAATAAAAAAATTTTTGGTTGCATTTTTGTTTTTTTTGCGGGGCTTTGTGCTTTTGCAGATTTTAACAGGTTCAATATTCCCGATTCTGCTGTAATTCGGCGCGCTAAGGCCGAGTCCTGGTTTTTTGGCGAATTGGGCCAGCTTCGTGAGAAAAAATCAGAAATTGAAAAAAACGCTGTTGGTCAGGAATTTCAGATTAGAATGGAAGAAACTGATTCGACTTTTGCAGTTGTTGTTGCTCCAAAAACTTTGCTCGAAACTGAAATTTTTACGGAAAAAGGCGTAGAAAAACGGACTGTTGACAATTTTGCCGGGGATTCGTGCGGAGGCTGGGTTCTTGTAAAGGATTCAAAAACCTCAAAACCTCTTTTTTTGAGAATTTATTTTTCGCAAGACAGCGATGAATTTGTGCAGTTTGCGCCGTCTGGAGCAAAAACTCTGTCAGATTTTGTAATTTCCGGACTTTACGCTGCCCACTCTGTTCCTTTGGGAATTCCGTTTGAAAAACTTTATACGCTCTCTTTTGAGCAGATTTTTTCTTTGACCGAAAATCTTCTTCCATGGAAATATGCTGACCGTCAGCAGGGACAGTTTGAGTCAAAATTGCAGATGATCGCGGCAATTCGCAAAAATCTTGAAAGAGTTGTTTATTGTCCGGACAGTTGTTACGACGAAAATGGAAAACCGATTTTTATTTCGTCTGGCAAAGAGCGGAAAATTGATTTTGAAGAAATCGAAAAAACTTCTGGAAAAATCGAAAATCCTGTTGTTGTGGACGATGCTGGATTTTTAAAATGGATTTGCGACGGTCTTGTTGAACCTGTAACCGGAAGTTTTCTTTATCGAAATCCTCTTGTTATGCCGACTTCCGAAGAAAATAAAACTGGCAGAAAAAGCATAATTTCTCAAAATTACTATCTTTCTTTTTCGCTTGATTGGTGCAGAAACCTTGCAGCTGCGGCTCTTTCGGTAAAATCTCAGAGAAATTATCTATGGAAAAATTCTGGTGTTGACGTGACTCTTGAACCTTTTGCGTCCGAAGTTACAGACCGCGGAATTACCCAGACTGCCGGCTATCTTAAAAATTCGGGGTATCAGATTGAAAAGCTAAAGCCTCTTCTTTTTGTGCTCGCTTCGACTGAACCGACTTACTGCTATCTTGCGGCAATAAAACGTCCTTTGCAGGACAAAAAACTGTCTGATTCTGAAATTTTCGCGTTCGACCGTTGCGCAGTTATTTTTCCGCTTTATGACAAAAACGGACGGTTTAACTGTGTGATTTTTGAAAATGGAAGGGAACTTACTTTTAAACAGTTCGCTGAAAAATATAAGGGAAGCTTTATTCATCTTTCCAGGGTTTTGACTGAAAATAATTTTTATTTGCAGTAGAAAATATTTTTTTGAAATAAGTGATTTTATGAAAAAATTGAAGAAGTTGAAAAAAATTGAAAAAAAAATAGTTTTTGGAGCGTTGTTTTGCATTTTTGCAGGAGCGGTTTCTTTTGCTCAAAGCGAATCTTCTCTGGCTTTTCAAATGCAAAATGCTTATGACAGTGGATTTTATCCGGGAGTTGTGCTTTATGCAGACCAGATTTTGAGTTCAGAGTCCAAATCTGTTTACGAAGCAAAAGCTATGGTTTTTAAGGGCGAAAGTCTTTTTAAAATGGGAAGAATAAAAGATTCCCTTGAAATTCTTTCTGCCGCCGAAAAATCTGCAAAAAATAGTCCTGAGCTTAATTCGGCCCGCTGTTTTTGGACTGGCCGCGGTCTTTTTGAATTGAATAAAAACGATGCCGCTTTGCCGTATTTTTATAAAAGCGCGGAAATCTTAAAAAATGCAGGACTGGAAAAAACTTCTGTTTATTCTCAGGCAATCTTGTATTCTGGAAAAACTCTTGTGGGCTTAAAAAAGTTTGAGACAGCAACAGAGTGTTTTGAATATGTTGTTCAAAACGGGAAAAATTTTTCGTCTGGAGAATATGAAGAAGCGTGCGTAAATTTTTTTGAAAACTGTGTTCGCGCCGGAAATTCTAAAAAATGCGAAGAATATTTTATTCAGCTTGAAAAACTTGGACAAATTGGGAAAATTGATTTTTCGCAGGAAGCAAAATACAGAATTCTTCTTGCTTATGGACAGGCTCTTGAAAATCTTGGAAAATTTTCTGACTGCTATGACTGTTATGTGAAAGTTTTGACAGAAGGGCCTTCAAGCCTTGCCGCCCTCGCAATGCAAAAAGCGTACCTTGTTTCTAGTGCCCATCAAAATCAAATCAAAAAAGATCCTGCCGAAGTTATCGAAAAGGCGGAACTCTTAAAAAAAGAAAAACCGGAACTTGTCAGCGAATTTTGGACTAGGCTTGCAATCGATGCATTCAATTCAAAAAAATATGAAAAATCGCTTTCTTATTTTAAAAATGCCGAAAAAAATAATTCAGTTCAGCTAAAACAGCTTGCCTTGCTTTATTCTGCCGAAATAAATCTTTTGACTTCAAAAGAAGATCTAAAAACGGCTGCAAAAAATTCTTTGGAAATAATAAATTCCGGCTGGAATGAATGCGGTTTTGAAAAAGAAAAGTTTTATTATTCGGATGCTATTGCGGCAAAAACCCGGTATTTTGGGCTTTCTGAAGATTGGGAAAACTCCTTAAAAACCGCTCAATCCCAGGTTTTGAAAGAAAATTCTTCCGCGGCAAAAAAAACTCTGGTTTATTGGGCGGCTCTTTCTGAATATTCCCTCAAAAATTATGAGGGCGCCTTGAATTTTTTAAATTCCGAAAACTATTCTGATGATGAATTTTTGTTTTTAAAAGCCAGAATTTTTGCAAAAATGGGAAAATCGTCTGACGCAGATTCAATTTTTTATGCGCTTGCAAAAAAAGGTTTTCTTGATAACGACGGAAGACTTGATTATATCCGCACGCTTTTAAATGCCGGACACTTGGTTTCTACGGTTGAGCAGGCAGAAAATGCGCACGGAAGCGAGTCGGATTATATGAAGGCTCTTGCGCTTTTTAACCAGAAAAACTGGCCGGAAGCGGAAAAATATTTTGAAAAATCGATTTCTGATAAAAAATTTGATTCAAAATATTCAAATCTGGCGAAATTTTATCTCGGATACAGTCAGTACCAGCTCGGAAAATACAAAAACTCCCTTGAAAATTTGGAAAGTTTTGTAAAAAACAGCGGGGAAAATGCCCTGAATTTCCAGGCTTTGGCAACAGCGGCAAAATGCGCCGCTCAAATTCAAAATTATCCAGAAGCGGAAAAAAATGCCAGAAACGCGCTTGCTTCTTCTAAAAATCAGGAGCAAAAAAACGAATCCGTGCTCTTGCTTGCAGGAATTTATTCAGATTCAAAAAAATACGACGAGGCTATAAAACTTTTAAAATCTTATTCTTCCGAAAAGAACAGTTTTGGCTTTGAATGCCGCTACTTGATGGCGCAGTTTTTTGTTCAAAACAAAAATTTTGCTCAGGCAGATAGAACTTATTCCGAGCTTTCAGAAGAAAAAAATGCCGGTTTGCTTGCAGAAGAGTCTGCTTTCCGTCGCGGCGAACTTTTTTATGTAAACGAAAATTATGAAAAATCAGCCCAGCTTTTTGAATCTTACCTTAAAAAATATCAGTCTGGAAAATTTTATCCTGCGGCGCTTTACTTTGAAGCGGACAGCCTTTTAAAAATTGGCAGAACAGAAAAAGCATCGCTTTATTTTATGGAAATTGTCGAAAAGTCGGAAAATTCTTCCTATAAATATGATTCTGAAAAAAAACTGATTGAAATTTATCGTTCGCAGAAAAAATATTCACAAGCCTTAAAAATTGCAGATAAAATGCTCCTTGAATACGGAAATCAGGCGGAAAAAGACGGAGTTTCCAGCTTAAAACGGGAATTGCAGGCTTTGAATTCTGGAGCGGACAAGGAAATTTTTGAAAAAGAGCAGGAATATGAAAGTGCCGGCGGAAGCAAAACAAAAAATGGGCGAAAAATCGGCACTGAGCTTGCAAAAATCTATTTTGAAAAGCCGCAGCAGAAAAAGGCGGAAAATCTTGCACGGGAACTTTTTGAAATTCAAAAGAATAACGGTGATGAAATTGAGCTTGCTGGAAAAAATGCTGTCTTGCTGGCAGATATTTTGAGGTCGCAGAATAAAAATGCCGAATCGGCAAATATGTTTTTGGCCGCGGCGGAATTTGGACGGAAATGCGGAAACAGCGAAATTGCCGAACGTTCACTTTACGGTGCGGCAGAAGCGTTTGATGCGGCTGGCAAAAAGGCAGATGCCCTTTCTACTGCAAAAACACTTATAAATCTGTACCCAAAAAGTCAGTACGCTGCCGATGTTCAGAGAATTGTAAATCTTAATGAAAACTGATTGAGCAAGCTAAAATCTTGCTAAAAAAATAACCGAATTTAACTGATGAGAGGTTTTTTTGAAAAAATGAAAAAGATATTTTTAATTTTGACAGCATGTTTTTGCGGAACGTTTGTTTTTGCGCAGACAGAGGGAGAAGTGCAGCCTTCAGAAAACGAAATCGAACTTCCAGACGTGACAACTGTAATTTCTGGAGGAGCGCTGACGGCTGGAAAAGACAGCGTTCCAGATTATAAAAAAATTCTTCCAGATAAAAATACCGGCAGTCTTGAATTGCCGGAAATGGAAAGTGTCCAGAAAAAAGAGCAGGTTTCGCAGCAGTACGTTCAAAATTCTTCTGACGAAAAAAGTGTCTATGCCCAAGGAAGCATTGGCGGCGGTTTTCCGTTCAGTTTTGCCGGCGATTTTGATATTTACCGGATGAGCGGAAATTCACCTTTTAAGGTTTCGTTTTTTCACAAAAATGCAGAAGATTTTGCGGATAAAAAAGCTGCCGACGGTTATTTTTTTAGAAAAACTGGAATTGAAGCAGAAAAAAAATTCTTGAATGAAAAGTCGGAATTCATTTTTTCTGGCTGGTACAAAAATCAAAATGAAGGTTTGCAGTCAAAATCTCCAGTTTTTACGGATTATCTTTGGAACGACATTGGCGGAAAAATGTCGGCAAAATGGTCTTTAAAAAATGGCTGGTACATTCAGCTTGGCGGAAACGGCTCTTATTTTAATCGTTATGGAACAAAATCAGCCTCTGATTCGGTTTTTGAAAGCGAATGGGAAAAAAGTTCAAAATATTTTTCGTTTGTTCCTCAATTTTCGGCAGGCTGGAAAAATTCAATGTTTGATGTAAATTTCCTCGCAAAATACGAAACCCAGCTCAACGTAAAAGAAACAGACTCTCTCGAAAAAGCACCTGAGGCTTCGAGCGCGGAAGCTGTTCACAAGGGCGAATTCAGACTGAATTTTGACTGGACGGACGAAAATGTAAAAGTTTATGCTTCTGCCGGTGTGATTGCGGGAAATTCCATTGGAAAGCAAAATGTCCTGTTTCCGTTTTTGCTCGGTGGAAAAGCTGAAATTCCTTACGGTCTTTCTTTTAGACCGCTTTGCCTGAAAATTGAAGGCGGACTTGATTCTGTTTTGGAATCTGCCGGAAATCTTGAGCAAAAGTATCTATTTGCAGCGCTTTACTGTCTTTCTTCCGAGCAGAGCGACTGGTATGGACAAATTTCGGCTTCGGTTCCTGTTCAGGATTTTTTCAGCGTAAATTTGAGCGGAGAATTCAGAAAAACTGCTTTTGATAACGGAGTTTGGACTCCAGATTACAAGACTTCTCCGTCGTCAGCAGGTTTTTACGTTATAAAGCAGGAAAATCGGACTGAATTAAAATCGGTTGCCGAACTTTCAGCGGATTTTGAAAAATTAAAGTTTTCAGGCTCATGGAAGTCTTACTGGCTCGATGTTCCGTCTTGCGAAGATGAACAGAGTTTGACGGCTTCTGTTATTTTTGAGCCGGACAATTTGTGGAATTTAAAGGCTTCCATTACCCAAAATCTCGGAGACGATGCTGAAAAAGTGCCGGTTCTTGATTTTTCTGGTTCTGTCAGAGCCTCAAATTCAATTCGCCTTGCTCTCGAAGCAACAGATATTATAAAATTGGTTACCGTAAAGACGAGGGCTTTTGCTCACAGTCAATACAAACAGAATTGCGGACATATAACTGCACTTGTAAAATTTCAATTTTAGAAAATAAAATGGGGGAAAATAAAAAATGTTTAGTTTAATAAAATCCGGCGGAATTTTGATGATTCCGATTATTCTTTGTGGAATTGCCGCAACTTACATTATTATCGAACGCCTTCTTTACTTTAAGAATTTACGCAAAAACGATTCACTTTTAAAACTTCAGTTGAATGCGGTTTTGCTCAAAAAAGATTACGAAGCTGCTACGGCGCTATGCGTTGCCTGCGAAACTCCATTTTCCCAGGTTGTTCAAAAGGCGATTTCTGTCCGGAACCTTGAAGACAAGTATTTAAAAGAATTTGTTGAAACCGAAATGGAGGCTGTAATTCCGCAGTACGAACATTGTCTTACACTTCTTGGAACAATTGCAAATATTTCCACCTTGCTCGGTCTTTTTGGAACTGTAACCGGAAACATCAAGGCTTTTGGCGTTCTTGGCGCTGGAGCGAGCATGGGAAATCCTGCTGTTTTGGCAGGAGCAATCGCCGAAGCTCTTGTGACGACGGCAGCCGGTCTTTTTGTTGCAATTCCTTCAATGATTTTTTCAAATTATTTTACGCGTCTTGTAAACAAAGAGATCGTGATTCTTGAATCTTCTGTAACGGAAGTAGTCTTAAAATTGACAGGACATTTGCTTTAATGAAAATACGAAGAAGAAGAGGTGTTTCTGCTGGCGCGGATTTAACACCGATGATTGATGTTGTTTTTCAGTTAATTCTGTTTTTCCTTGTTTCTACGACATTTGCCGTTTTGCCTGCAATCAATGTAAATCTTCCTGAAAGCGAAACTTCGCAAGCTCAGTCAATTGCTGGAATTACAATTACAGCCACTGCCACAGGAAAACTGTTTTTTAATGACGAAAAAATTACAATTCAATCCATGGACAAAAAACTTAAAAATTTTGACACCGAAGGAAAAAAGCGTGAAGAATATCCTGTAACGCTTGAAGCCGACGAAAAAGTGACGAATGGAACAATTGTAAAAATTTTTGATGTTTTACGGAAAAATGGATTTGTTTCGGTGAATTTAAGGACGACTGACTAAATGACAAGACTGCAAAAAAAACGAAATTTGTATGCTTTGACAGGAACTGCCGGCATTTGGATTTTTATTTGCATTTTATTTTCTCTTTTTGCGCTGTTGCCTCAAAAGCAGGTTTATAAAACTGTAAAAATTACACTTTCTGAAACGTCAACTCCAAAAATTACAGAAAAAAAACAGGAAGCAGCCCCTCCAAAACCTCAAAATCAGGAAATAAAAAAACAATCGCAGTCAAAATCTCAGCCCGAACAAAAAGCATCTGCTCAAAAACCGTCAAAACCAGTTTCTGAAAAAAAAACTGAGACAAAACAAAATACCACATCAAAAAAATCCTCTGTTTCCGAAAAACCTGCCGTTCAAACCTTGCAAAAAAGCGTAGACGAACTTATGGCGGAGCAGCGGACAAAAAAAACGCCGGCAAAAAAAGAATTTGACTGGAGCCAGTTTGATGATGAGGCGGTGGAAAACGTTTCTGAAAATTCCAGCGTGCCGGTTACAGCAAACAATTCAAAGACTGATGTTTTTGAAGGAACTGCCGGAAAATCTGTCGACAAGGATTCTGCCGTTGTTGCCGGAAGCAAGACCGAAACCGCTGGTTCTGCCTCAGATTCAACTTCTGCTGCGCTTGAAAAAATTTCTTCTGCGGTTTACAGCGCAAATTTCGGTAACGGCGTTACTGCAAGTTCTACCGTAAAAAGTGCAAGCGCTCCAAACGGAAAAATCGCCCTTCTTATGAACGATGGAAGTTCTAGAACTTTGCTGGAGCCTGCAAAGCCGGTAATTGCGCTTTCGGAAGCTGCTTCGGCGACAATTGATACGACAAAAAATCTTACGGTAAGATTTACTGTTCTTGCAAACGGACATGTCGATTTAAACAGTATAAAAATCACTCCAGGAGCGATTATAACATCTCTCGTTCAAAATGAAATTTCGACACAAATTTCTACATGGCGTTTTAATCAGGATACTTCTTCTGCAACTGCAAGCTTTCCGTATAAAATCGAAAAAAGATAATTTTTTCGGATTGTTCAATATTTTGCTTTTGTTTATAATCGAAGAATGTTAGATGGAATCTCTGCTGTAGCATTTGATATTGACGGAACTCTTTATTCTTCTCCTCAGTTTTACGTGCGGATAATTCCATATTTTCTGAAAAATTTTGCTTTTTACTTAAAATACAATAAAGTCCGGAAAATCTTGCATCACACTGCGCCATTGCCGGATTTTTATGAATATCAGGCACGGCTTTTTTCGGAATTGACCGGACTTTCGGTTCCCGAATCAAAGAAAAAAATTCAAGAAATTGTCTACGACGGACTTATTCCATATTTTAAGAAAATAAAAACTTTTAAATATGTTGAAGAATCTTTCAAAAAAATAAAAGAAGCCGGTTACAAAATTGCAATTTTGTCGGATTTTCCTCCGGAGCAGAAGGGCGATTTGTGGGGACTTTCTTCTTACTGCGACGTAATTTTGGGAACAGAACGTCTTGGAGCCTTAAAACCTTCGATTTTTCCATTCGGAATTCTTGCAAATGAACTTGGCTTAAAGCCGGAGCAGATTCTTTACGTTGGAAATTCCATAAAATATGATGTCCGCGGTTCAAAAAACGCTGGAATGTTGAGCGCTTACATAATGCCGTTTTGGCGGAAAATTTTTCACTGTCCTTTAAAATCTGCCGATATAAATTTTTCAAACTATCGTCAATTGACAGAAATTGTGATAAAATAATTCTATGGAATTCTCTAAAAATTTGCTGATGCGGTTTTTAGAAATTCCCAAAAATCTTTTCCATAAAATAAATTATTCAGCTTTGACCGCAATTTTGTGCGGTTTTGAGCATTAAAACTTTTAAGATTAAAAAAAAAGTCTGTTTTTGGGTGGGTAAAAATGACTCTTCTTGCAATTCTTATTTCTACGGCTGTCGCTGTTGCTGTTGTCTTTGTTTTACATTCGTTGGACAGAGAAAACAATTCAATGAACAAAGTAAAACATTATGCGGATTCCCGTATCAACCAGCTTGATGAATATTTTAAGGAACAAACTTCAAAGTTGAATGGACTTTCCGCTGAATGGGACGCACATCATACTTCTGCGGCTGCTGCTGTAAAACGAATTGAAAAACAGATTGCGGATTTTCAAAATATAAGCCAGAATTTTGACGGCCAGTTTGATGCGGTTACGAACATTGCAAAAAAAGTCGATGCCTACGGAAAAGCCATTCACGAACTTATGGAAATGACTGACCGTGTTGAAGAAAATCTTCAGGCGGTAAAAAAAGAAAGCGTGATTGTTGAAAAACTCAATGCAAAAATCGAGTCTGGAAAAAAATCCGTTGAGGATTTAGAGAAAAAAATTCCGCAGATTATTACAGAGTTCAGGACAAAGAATAATGACAGTCTTAAAGTCCTTGGCGCTGACATGCTTACAAAATTCAACGACAAGGCTTCTCAAATTGAAAAAAATGTTCAGGCTGCATCGGCTCACTCAGAGCAGATTCTTGATAAAATTGAAAAAGGAATAAAATCTGCTTACGACAATGCGGCTCAAAAAGCGCAAAATCTCGAGGATGCGGCATTCAAAAAACTTGCAGAGCAGGCAAAGGTTAGAGCGGATTCATTTATAAAAAGCGTAAATGAAAGCACAGAAGAACTTTCAAAACTGCAGACTTTAAAGATTTCAGAAATTCAAAAATCCCTCGAGCAGAGAAATTCTGCGTTTGTAGCTTCAATAAACGAAAAAACTGAAATTCTTGAAGGCGAGTTTAGAAAAAAAACAGGAGAATTTTCTTCAAGTTTGAGCGTAAAAACCGAAAATCTTTCAAAATCGCTTGAGTCAAAAGTTGCGGCCCTCGAAAATTTGTTCCAGCAGCAGGTTGCTTCTTTTGACGAACAGATAAAGACTTTTGCTCAAAACACAAGCCAGACGGTTGAAGAAATCAAGTCCGAATCAGAAAGCAACGAAAAAAATCTTAAAAATCTCCGTGAAATTTTTGAAAAACAGACTTCAGAAATTCGTTCACGATATGGAAATTTGTACGAAAAATCGGTTACCGATGCGGACGAAAAAGAACAGGCGGCTTTTGTCCGTTTTCAGGAAATTGCAGAAAAGCACCTTAATACTTACAAAGCGACCGTCGAAGAAAAAATTAATGCAATCGAAAAAAATGTAAATTCCCGCGTTTCTGCCTTGAATCAGGAATTGAATGCTGCGGTTGAACAGATTCAAAAATCAATGTCTGACAGTCAGACAGGAGCGGCCGCAACTGCTCAGACGATTAAAAATGCGGCTGAAGAGGCAAATGAAAAACTCAAAGGTTTCCAGTCTCAGGCAGACGAAAAAATTGCCGGCATTAACAAAATGCTCAGCGACACTATGACGCGCATTTCTTCGGCATACGACGCAAAGCAAACGGAACTTCTGGCAAATGTCGACAAGCAGCTTGAAGAATACCGCAACAACATGGAATACCGCTTTAACAAACTGCAAACGACGGCAAGCGACATTGATACTTTGGAAAACAATCTCAGAACAGCGCTTGAACGCACTCAAAATTCAGTTGTTTCCGACTTTAACCAGTTCTCAAAAGCTCAGAAAGACCAGCAGTCTCAATTTGAATCAGCAATCAAACGAAATAATGAAGAAATTACCTCTCAAATTGAAAATCTTGAAAAAAATCTCGATTCAATAAAAGCGACAGCAAGCGACAACGTAAGTGCGACACTTGCCGATTTTGAGGTAAAATTTGGCGACGACTTAAAAAAACGCGGAGATTCGATTACAGAAGATTTGAATTCATGGAAAAACAGCATGGACTCAAAACTTGCCGTCCTCAGCTCCGAATATGAAAGTTCAAGACGCGAAATAGAAAATCAGCACAACGAAGAATTAAAAAATCAGCTTTCCGAAATTTCTGCAAAAAATCAGAGCCAGTTGCAGAATGTGCAGACAGGAATTGAAAATTCTGCCCAGTCTTTGCGTGCTAGAATTGACGAGATCGACCAGTCTGTAAAAAATTACACGGAAGAAAGCCGGACAAAACTGCACGAAGCGACAGAAGGCCAGGGCAATTTTGTAAAAACTTCGCTCGACGCGTATGCTCAGCGAATGGACGGTCAGCTTGAAAAAGCCGAAAAAGATATTCAATCAAGACTTATGGAACTTGCAGAGACTGTAAAAGCCCATGCGGACACAAACCAAAATGGAATTGATGCTATGCTTGGTGAATTCAATGTTTGGCGCGGCCAGTTAAAAAATCAGTTTGATCAGGCAAAAACTATGTTTAGTGACCAGCTGAACGGCGTAAAGGAAAGTTCCGAACAAAAAATTTCTGCTTTTAAAGATGATTTGAATCAAAATATTGAAAGTTTCAGGACGGAAACAAAAAACGAACAGCTTGAACTTAGCCAGACGATTGAGAATCTGAAAAAAGATGTCGAAGATTCAATTTCTTCATATAAAGAGCGTTCCGAATCTATTGTCGCGCAGATGAATAAATCTTACGAGGATATGCTCAATGAAACTCAGCGCCGTGTAAAAGAGCAGAGCGCAGATTCTGAAAAGGTTCTGAGGGAACTGCGTACTAAAATTCAGGAAGCAAACGAGGCCAACGACACTCATCAGGCGGAGCTCGTAATGAGAATGCAGAACGATGCCGCTGATTTGCAAACCCGAATGAGCGAAATCGACCGCGAAGTAAAAGCCTTCTCGACACAGATGCAGGTTTATCAAAAAGCGGATCAATTAAAAGCTCAGCTTGAATCGGAACTTGACGAACTCAAAAACGAAATTACCCGTGTAGAAAATTTTCAGACGACCGTAAATGAACTGTCTGCAAGTTTTAATTCAATTCAAAATATGAACGATGACGTCAATTCAAAACTTCAGAAATTTAATAGCGAAAAAGTTAGAATAGATGGAATTGAAAAGAATTTTGCAAAACTTGTCGAATTGAGTTCGACAATGGATCAAAAAATCGAAGAACTAAATTCGACGAGCGACCAGCTCACTTCGATTCAGCTTGACGTCAGAAAATTTCAGGAAACCCTCGGAGATATTTCCAACCGTTACGACCGTCTGGAAACAAAGGGCAGCCAAATCGAAGCAATTGCCGGAGAAGTTGATAAGACTTTTGACCAGCTCAAATCGCTGGAACTTCGTCTTAACGATGCAAATCGCCACGTAGACAGTTTCCCTCGACAGATTGAAGATGTTCAGAAAAATATTGACAGTCTTGTCAGCAACCGTTCAAAAATCAGCGATGCAGTTGAGCAATTGTCATCTTTACAGAATATCTTGATCGAAACCGAAGAACGTGTAAAACAGGTTCAGACAGGACGAGAAGGAATTGCCCGTACAGAAACAAGGCTTCATACACTCGAAACTGAAATTGACCAAAAAATGAACCTCCTTCTTGAAATTACAAAACAGGATTTAAAAGAAAATCCAATGGAAAAAGAAGAGGGAATTTCGCTGGCGTTGAGAGAATCGGTAATTTCTTTGCACAGAAAGGGCTGGTCAAACGAAGAGATTGCCAAACGGCTTAAGCGCAGTGTAGGCGAAATAGATCTTCTTGTCGAAGGCAACGGTTTTATGAATTAAAAATATTACTTAAAAGCTGAAGTTATAGCGGACACAAAAAAGTGCCCGCTTTTTTTATAATGACCCATATAAGCGGTGCAGAATCCGGATTATTTAGAAAGAAGACAGGTGGCCCAGACTTCTACGGCACGGCTTTGTCCCACATCTCCCAGTTTTTCTCCTGTTTTTGCTTTTACAAAAACTTGATTTTTTTTAACCTGGAGAATTTTTGCAATCGAATCGATAACTTCCTGTCTGCGCGGAAGAAATTTTGGTTTTTCGAGGGCAATTACACAGTCAATATTTTCGAGTTTCCATCCTTCCTGCGTAATTTTATTCCAAACAGTTCCTAAAAGCATTTTTGAATCCGCGTCTTTCCATTTTGGATCGCTCGGAGGAAAAAAAGAACCAATGTCGCCCATTCCGCAGGCTCCAAGGAGAGCGTCCGTAATTGCGTGCAAAAGAACGTCGCCGTCAGAATGTCCGTCTTCGCCAAGTTCGCTGTCAAATTTTATGCCGCCAAGCATAAGAGCGCGCCCGGCAACAAGCGCATGTTTGTCGTAGCCAAGACCTGTCCGAATCATTTTGTTTCCTTTGTTTGTTTCGTTTGATTTTTTTGCATTTATTTCCGGCTCTGTAAAAAAATCTTCTCTATATGTAATTTTTTTATTTTTAATGTCGCCGTCTACGATTTTTACCTTTCCTTCAGGAACAAATAAATCCCAAATCTCAGTGTCGTCTGTGTATTCTTTTTTTGTTTTTTGGGCTTTTTTATGCGCTTCGACAAGTTCATTCAGCATAAAAACCTGCGGAGTTTGAACAGCCGTTAATTGACTTCGTACCAAATGCCTTTTTATAAAGCCATTTTTATCGATTTCGTTCTGAGTGTCTGTAGGTTGAATTCCTGGAGCAGAGGCGCCGTATTTTTGAACTGCGGCAAAAGTTGAATTGATTATTTTTTCTGAAACAAAAGGCCGTGCGCCGTCGTGTATAAATACAACTGGGTTTGAATTTGGAAAATTCGCTTTTATTTTCAGCAGGGCGTTAAAAACGCTGGACTGTCTGCTTGCTCCTCCTGGAACAAAAATAAATTCCGTATTATTTGCAATTTTATTAAACTCTTTATCTTCAAAAAGAGCGTTTTTGCATTTTTCTTCTGCGGATTTTAAAAGTTCCGGATTTTCTTGATTTGGAAAAGTTACAGCTACAACAGAAAATGGCAAAGTTCTTAAAAAAGCCTTTACAGCGGTAGAAAGTACGGTTCCAGATTCAAGAGGAAGATATTCTTTTTTTATGCCGCCCATTCGGCTTGAAGAACCAGCAGCAACAACAATCAGTGCCAGTTCTTCGTTTGAGCGGTTAGTCTTCGTCATCATCTCCGTCGTCGTCTGAATCAGAATTGTCAGATTCGTCGGAATCGTCAGAGTCATCATCGTCGTTCATAGAACTTGAAGAGCCTCCGAGTTCATCGCCAAATTCGTCGTCGTCATCGTCGTCGTCAATCTGAATCGCTTTCTTTTCGTGAAGAGCATTTAGCGGTTCGAGTTTTGCATGGAGCATTGATTCAACTTCTTTTGATGAAATTCCAAGCGCAATTGCAATTTCGTCTGCCAAAAGCTTGCGTGCGGTATCGTAAAGTTTGCGTTCCTGAATCGGCAATTCTTTTACCTTTGAGCGGTGATAAAGAGTGCGGACAATATTTGTAATATCTTCAATGCTTCCTTTTTTGAGGAGGTTCAAGTTGTCCTGATAGCGCTGTTTCCAGTCAGAAGTGACAGATTCTACCGGCTGACCTAAAAGTTCAAGTGATTTTTGAGCATCGTCAGCAGAAACAATTTTTCTAAGTCCAAGTTTTTCAGAATTTGCAACCGGAACCATTACAATCATATCCGAAACTTCAAGATAAATTCTGTAATACTGAACGGTCGAGTCGCCGTTTTTTCTTTCAAAAATTTCTTTGATTTCACCAACACCCTGCGAAGGGTAAACTATTTTTTCATTAAGAGAAAATTGTGTACTCATAGTAAACTATTATATCACAAAATTTTATAAAATGGAACATCAAAAAAAATCAGTTTTTGGCAAAACTCAACTCAAATTAAAAAAAACGAAAAAAAACTGTTTTTATTTAAAAGTCATGTTAGTATTTAAAGCAAATCTGCAACGAAGTTTATATGGCGACAGTGCTGTATAAGAGTGTTATGACGGATAAGAAGAATATCTATTAAGCGGACTCCCGCACTGGGGCGCTCCCGAAGGAGAAAAAAATGAAAACTATCAAAAATTTTTCAATTGTATTATTGGCATTATTTGCTTGTTGCTTTACAAGCTGCGTTTCAACACAGGCTGAACCGTCTGTATTTGAATCACAGACAGGTGTTGCAATAGTTGTTCCAATGAGAGTATTTACCTGGGTAAAAGCTGATGGGGCAAAAACATTTATGAAAGATTATTCATCTGGAAAAATTACGTTTGATTATTCAGAAGAAAATAATTTTATCGTAAAAGCAGAGAAAGTTGATGGAATCTTAAAAACGACCTGGGGAAAACAATTTACAGATAATGGAGAGAATATTCGTTCCCTTATAATAACCGCTTTTATTTCTTCATGTTATTCAATGGAGAATAATAAAGATGGCATCGATGCGGCTTTTGATGTAATGAATCAGATTTTTTCTGATAATATGTATGCAGCGCGAATCGATTCCTTAATGCCAAGTTTAAAAAATGGTCTTGATGCATATAAAAAGAAAACAGACTGGGCAAGTTATAAAGCAGAATATTTTTCTATAGAAAACAATACTTTTATTGTAAAAAAGTAAATGTATTATAAAAATATAAAATAGAATATAAAAAATGTGTTTGCGATGGTGAAATATTATCGTATAACACATTTTTTTTACCAAAAACTTTTTTCGCAGTTAAAATCTACTGATAAGCGCCTGTTCGTATTTTTAATTCCTTGCACAAAACTCCTTCGTGATTGTGATTTTTTTTCAAAACCTGTAAAATACTTGAATATCTCTAAAAAAAATCAGTTTTGTTATTTTATTCAGGAACAGTTATGGTTATTGAATTAAAAAATCTTGATAAGGTTTACAGTGGAGAGAATTCGCCTGCGGTTCATGCCGTAAACAAGGTGAATCTTCATATTCCTTCAAATCAGATATTTGGAATTATAGGAAAATCGGGCGCCGGAAAATCAACATTGGTTCGTTTAATAAGTCTTTTGGAAAAGCCTGATTCTGGAGAAGTCTGGTACGACAACGAAAGAGTGGATAATCTTTCGCCAAAAGAACTGATTGCCCGCCGCCGAAGAATTGGAATGATTTTTCAGAATTTCAATCTGTTTTCGAGCCGCACAGCCGAACAAAACATCGCTTATCCTTTGGAAATCTGTGGAACACCAAAATCAGAAATAAAAAAACGGACCGCAGAACTTTTGGAGCTGGTTGGGCTTTCAGACCGTGCAAAATCGCCTGTAAGCAAGCTTTCTGGCGGACAAAAACAGAGAATTGCGATTGCACGCGCGCTTGCGAATAATCCAAGCATTCTTTTTTGCGACGAGGCAACTTCCGCCCTCGATCCGCAGACCACTCATCAAATATTAAACTTAATCCGCGAAATTCAGAAAAAAATGAATCTCACGGTTGTTATGATTACTCATCAAATGGAAGTTGTGCGGGACGCCTGTTCACAAGTTGCAGTTGTGCACGAAGGACAGGTTGTTGAGCAGGGCAGCGTGGAAGAAATTTTTATAAGACCAAAAACGGATGTTACAAAGGACTTCCTTTCAAGAATTTCTGCTCAACAGGAAGAAAACAAAAAAGAATTTGTCCGCTGGAGCCTAGACGGCGGTCAGTACGAGCTTCATTTTATCGGCGACAAAACCGATTCAACAACACTTTCTCAGCTGGCAAAAAATTTCAACATTGATTTTAACGTGCGTGCTGGAGGAATCCAGTCGGTTCAGGGCAAAAAAGTCGGAAAAATGCTGGTCGATTTTATTGGCGAAGAATCAGAAATCAGCCGTGCAATAGAATATCTTAATAAAAACGGAATCGAGGTAGAAAAAAATGGCTCAAATATTTGAATTAGTTGGAATTTCAACTCTCCAGACCCTGCAAATGGTGTTTTTTTCGACACTTTTTGCCGTTATAATTGGTTTTCCGCTCGGAATTCTGCTTTTTATAACAAGTTCGACAGGAATTATGCCAAAACCTCTCTTTAATATGGTTTTAAGCCGCATAATCGACGTTTTGCGCTCTTTCCCTTTTGTAATTTTAATGATTGTCCTTCTTCCGTTTACGCGTTTTGTTCTAGGAACCGCAATTGGAACTTCTGCAACGATTATGCCTCTAAGTCTTGCTGCCGCACCTTTTGTTGCCCGTGTAATCGAAACCGCGCTTATCGAAATTGATCCTGGTGTAATTACCGCGGCACGGGCAATGGGCTCAACAAACTGGCAGATTATCCGAAAAGTTTTAGTGCCGGAAGTTTTGCCGTCGGTAGTCAGCGGAATTACACTTACAATCATCAATTTGATTTCATATTCAGCAATGGCTGGAACCTTGGGCGGCGGTGGTCTTGGCGACCTTGCAATTCGTTACGGTTATCAGCGCTTTAGAACAGACATAATGCTTGCTTCCGTAGTTGTAATAATTTTGCTGGTTGCTTTGATTCAGTTTGCAGGAACAAAACTTTCAGAAAGAATTCTTAAAAAAAGATAGAAAAATAGAAAAAAGGGCGCCACCCGCTTTCGCGGGTCGGAGTACTACAGGCTCGGTAACCCTCGGTGCCTTGCACCGGCTTTGCCGCCTTCCGTGTTCCTGGCGCATTGCAGTTTATTGCAGTTCATTTTGCATCAGCTGAACAAAAAGATATATTTTTTTGTAAACTTCTACACCAAGCTTGTTAATCGGATGCTCTGCAAAACGATCCAGTTCTTTCCAGTTCATAACGATTTCGCCTTTCGGCTTCTGATGGTCTTCGATTACAGACTTTAAAATCTTAGCAAAACTGATCATGGATTTTGTCGTGTTTACAATATACTCTCTTGCCAAAGAGTTTATGTCGCGCAAAGTTGTTTTGATAATGTTATTTGCCTCTCTGTCGCGGTCTGCCCGTGGCAAAAGTGTCTTTATTTTTATTCCGATTTCGGCTTCTTCGTTTAATTTTCCGTCAAACTGCGTAATTTCATCGCTTGCTTCAAACATCTGGTGGTAATTATTGCTCATTTCTGTGGAAAGTTCCGGCAAAGTCCATTTTCCGCGGATTAAAACAAGGTCCGCATATTCCCGCACATCGCGCTTTACAAATTCAACAAGAAAGGCTTTTAAATAATTCAAAGGCTTTGCATATTCAAAGCTTCCAAGATTTTTTCGTTCAAGCGGAGCGCTTCCAGCTTCTGTATAATTTTTTAAAATAACAATCGAATCTGTGTTGAAAATTTGCACCAAAAGACTGTCAATTTTTGAATTTTTCTGCTCGTTTTCAAGTTTTTTTATAGTGTTTGCGGTCTGATTTTTTGTTGATTCGATAAAAGATTCAACGATGTGCTCCTGTTTTACAGCAGAGTCTGTCACATACGCCGGGTTTTTTGTCGTAAGTTCAATCATCATGTCAAAAACGCGTGTATCCCGCAGTTGCCTTAACTTTTGTACGATTTTGTTCCATTGATTTGGCTTGACAGGTTCAACTCCACGCATGGTTTTAAACATTGCCATTAAATCGTCCCATTCTTCGTTCAACGGCAACGAATTTAAAATTTCTGCAAAGTTTTTAAGGTCTTCGGCAATGTAAGCGCCTTCGATTGATTCAAGTTTTGGAGCACGGTTAAATTCACCTTCTCTCAACGTTGAATCGAATTTTTTTAACAGAAAATAAAAGTCGTAAAGACAAAAGGATTTAAATCCGACGAGTTTTGTGTAAAGAGAATCAATCGAATTTATTTTGTCAGAGTCAAATTCTCCCAGAAAATTTTCAAGATCCTGTTTTAATTTTACCTTTAACTTTTCAAACGGCACATTTTTTGAAAAAGCCAAGATCGATTCTTCCGAAAAATTTTCCGATAGTTTTTTTTGGGATTCTGTCAGAGAAAAATCAATTACAATGTTTTTGTAAAAGTTAGGATTCGGCTGATTTTGAAAAAATAGCTGGGCTGGAGAAATTATCTTGTAAATATCGTAGAAAAATTTTCCGAACTGAGGAAGAACCTGGTCGGAACCAGCCTTGTAAAATTTATAACCTGAACGCGAAAGGTTTTTTGCAATAATTTTTAATTGTCTGTTTTTTTCGGCTTCCGGATCGTTGCCACCAAAAATCGAAGAAATGAGTTTTTGGAAAAAAGACAGTCCTGAATTCTTTGTCATACTTTAAATATGAATAAATCAAGGTTATATGTCAAGTTGCTTCAATAAAATAAACTTGTCTAACCAATCGTGTATTGGATGAGCAGAAGGCGCAGAAGCTCACGGTTTTTTACGCCAAAAAGTTTATAAAGGTACTGCATTTCTTTTTTTATTGTTGATTCGCTTGTAATAAGTTCTTCTGCGATTTTCTTAAAATTGAAGTTAGTGCTTAGCGTGTAATGAATGCACGAAATCTGTCTTTCTGAAAGTCCCATTTCTTTTAAATTGAGCACAGAACCTTTTGGCGGCAATGTGATTTCTGGAGCAAGCCCCGGAACATCAACATCCTTAAAAAGAAAACTGAGCCGTTCTTGCAGCATAAAATACAAAAGAAAGTAGCATCCCATTTCAAAAGAAGAAAAGGCAACGTAATAAATTATGTCTGTAAGGGAATGTCTGTATTCTAAAGAAATCATGCTTATAAGAATTAGCGCCGCGACTGCGAATTTTATCCTAAAGTGGGACTTTGCATATCCGCCGGCACAAAAAAATGCAAAAAAGTTGATGTAAAGTGTAATTCCTACAACTGGAAAACCTGTAAAAATAAGGTTTACTGTTTCGAGCAAATACAGGAAGAACAAAAACCAAACTTGATTAGGTATAAAAAGATAAACGATTGTAGCTACAAGAGTAAAAATATTGACTGCAGGAACTAATATGTTTGTGTAAGGATAAAAAAAAGACTCGGTAAATGGAGGATGGTCTACTCCCTGATAAAAATTGTTGAATGTTCCAATGGCTGCAAAAATCATGCCGAGAATATCGAGAATTTTATAAGGTTTTAATTCTTTTTTTGTATAAGTTCGCACATTTTTATTATAAAACATACGGAAAAAAAACTCAAATATTTCGGCTTTTTATTCAATATAATGGTATCTTTGGATATTTTTCGGGTATCTTTGGATAAATCGCACAAAACACGGGTTCTAAAAGTTCATTTTTTTGTAACGGTTTGTTATACTTCTTAGTGTAAGGTAACTTGATTTGTTTTACAGCAAGCAAAGTTCGGAGAAGAGATGTAAAAAAGTTTCGGAGGAGAAGTTTTTTTGCAATTGACAGCAGATTGGCTTTTGTGTGTGGAGTTTTTTCAATCTTAAGTCGTGTAAGGTTTCTGTGTATGCGGAAACCTTATTTTTTTTATAGGCACCTTTGTTTACATAAAAAAAACTGCCCGGAAAAGCAATTAACGCTTTGTTTCCGGACAGTTTGTTTGAAATAAAAATCAAAATTACAGGACTGTATATTCGGTTTTCCATAGCTTGTGCAGGTTGCAATATTCGTAAGCTGCTATGATTTTTTCGTCTGGAAGAATTACAAATTCGGCTTCAGGCTTGTCTCCCGGATTTAGCATTTTCTTCTGAATTCCCTTGTCTGTCTGAAGAAGAATCCATTCGATGTAGTGTTCTGGAAGCGAAGGATGGAGAGTTTCTCCGACTGTTACTGTGATTTTCTGTTTGTCGGCGGTTATAACCGGAAGGTGTTTTTCTTTTGCACCGTCTGTTGTTCCTGGGATAAGCGGTTTCATAGGTTGTCCACAACATATTGTTTCGACCCCAGAATCTTTTACGATTGAGATGATTTTGCCGCAATGCGGACAATAAAAGAATTTCAACTGCATTTTTTACCTCCTGATAAAAGTATCCTTTATTCAAGAATAACACGTAAAAAAAATAGTGAAAGAGTTTTTTTAGTTTTTTTTAGAATTTGTTAAAAAAGAGTTTGACAAAAAGAAATAACGGCTACACAATGATATTAACTGATATTTTAGTATATTAGTGATAAGATTTTTGGAGGAATTCGATATGAAAAAAACTTTAGTTGCTGCAACTTGCGCTTTGCTTGCTGCTGGATTGGCTTTGACAGGATGTAAAGAAAAGAAAGCCGAAAAAATGGTTCTCCGTTATGCAGAAAACCAGGCTCAGGATTATCCGACAACAAAGGCTGCGTACAAATTTGCTGAACTTGTAGAACAGAAGACAAACGGAAGAATTCACATTGATGTTTATCATGGCGGACAGTTGGGTGATGAAAAGGCTGTAATTGAACAGCTTCAGTTTGGCGCTATTGACTTTACACGTGTTTCTATTTCGCCATTGAGTGAATTTGAAAAATCGCTCAATGTTCTTCAGCTTCCATATCTTTATAAAGATGCTGCTCAGATGTGGCGCGTTCTTGACGGCTCAATCGGAGAAAAATTCCTTAACTCAATGGACAAGAACAACTTGATCGGTCTTTCTTGGTTTGATGCCGGTGCCCGTAACTTCTACGATTCAAAACGCCCTATTACAAAACTCAGCGATATGAAGGGTCTTAAGATTCGTGTTCAGGAATCTCAGCTTATGATGGGAATGGTTGCCGCTCTTGGCGCAAGCGCTACTCCTATGGCTTACGGCGAAGTTTATTCTGGACTTCAGACTGGCGTAATCGACGGTGCAGAAAACAACTGGCCTTCATACGACTCAGTTTCTCACTACGAAGTAGCAAAATACTACGTTCTTGATGAACATACCCGCGTTCCAGAAATGCAGCTTGTTTCTAAGCTTACATGGGACAAATTCTCTGATTCTGACAAGGCGATTATCAAGGAATGTGCTAAAGAATCTGCAAAACTCGAACGTGAGCTTTGGGCTGCTAAAGAAAAGGTTTCTGAAGAAAAAGTTCGTGCAGCAGGCTGTACAATCACAGAACTTGAACCTGGAGAAAAAGAAAAATTCCAGGCTGCAATGGCTCCGTTGTATGCACAGTTTGGCGCTGGTTACGAAGATGTAATCAAAAACATTCAGGCTCAGTAATTTATAATTGAATAAAGGGCAGGTTTTGCCAGAAAGGCGGACTTGCCTTTTTTGGACTTTTTTGACTGATATTTTAGTATATCAGTCAGGTTTTGAAAAAGGTTTTATTATGGTTTCAATTGTTGAAAAAATAAAGAATTTTTTTGCTTCTGCTCCGGCTGAAATTTGCAAACCTGGATACAACGCTCTTGAAAAAATAATTTCGGGCATAACTTTTGTTTTTGACTGCATTTACAGAGTTCTGCTTGAATTTGCAAAACTTGTTATCCTCGTAATTGTAATTATTGTAAGCTGTCAGGTTTTTGGACGACTTGTGCTCCATAAGTCGATTATGTGGTCAGAAGAAGTTGCTCTTCTTTTGATGGTTTGGACAGCATTTATCGCAATGGCAATTGGTGTTGAAAAAGAGCTTCATATTGCCATCACGCTGTTTTTTGCTATGTTTCCAAAAAAAGTTCAGTTTGTTATTTCTAAAGTAAACACTTTGGCAACAATTTTCTTTGGATATATTCTTCTCTTTTATGGAATAAAACTTGTAAAGATGACCTGGGCAAGTACTTTGCCTGCAACACAGTGGCCGGCTGGAACTGCTTACTGCATGATGCCTGTTGCCGGAATCTTTATTATCTATTTTGCGCTTACAGATTTATTCGGTTTAAAAAAGTATCGCCATTCGATTATTGAAGGTGAAGAAGCTTCTGGCGGAAAAACCGACCAGCAGATTATTGAAGAAATGCGTGCCGGCAACACAATTGGAGGTGAGACAAATGTATGATCCAACAGTAGCTATCTGGCTTTTGCTCGGAACTTTTGTTCTGTTTATTTTGATAAAAATGCCTGTAACATTTGCTCTTGCCGTTTCATCGTGCATTACGCTTGTTTACGTTCACATCCCTCTTATGGCATTTATTCAGCAGATGGGAAAAAGTATTAACTCGTTCAGTTTGATGGCGATTCCGTTCTTTATTCTTTCGGGCGAAATTATGGGTGCCGGTGGAATTTCTGACCGTCTTTTGCAGGCTGCAAATGCGATTGTAGGCCGTTTCAGAGGCGGACTCTCATACGTGAACGTTTTGGCATCAATGTTCTTTGGACATCTTTCAGGCTCTGCTGTAGCAGATGTTTCTTCTCTCGGCTCAATTGAGATTCCAATGATGGTAAAAGGAGGCTACGACAGGGATTTTTCTGTAGCGGTTACCGTTGCAACTTCTTGTCAGGGCGTTTTGATTCCTCCAAGCCATAATATGATTATTTATTCTGTTGCTGCCGGCGGAGTTTCTGTAGGTGCGCTCTTTATGGCAGGTCTTTTGCCAGGAGTTACTCTCGGAATTCTTTTCCTCGTCGTATGTGCGGTTATGAGTATTGTCCGCCATTATCCAAAAGGTGAGGCAATCGGTTTTAAACAGGCTGTAAAAATTTGTCTTGATGCAATTCTTGCTTTGTTTACCGCTGTAATTATTTTGGTTGGTGTAACAGCAGGCTGGTTTACTGCGACGGAATCTGCGGCGATTGCATGTATTTACTCATTCATAATTTCGGTTTTTGTTTATAAAGAATTGAAACTTTCAATGATTCCGAAACTTTTGATGAACACTGTAAAAACTTTGGCAATGGTATTCTCTTTGATTGCGGCTGCCGGCGGATTCGGTTACCTTTTGGCTTTGCTTAAAGTTCCGACAATCATTACTACAGCTCTTCTTTCAATCAGCCAAAATAAGGTTGTTCTTCTGCTTTTGATTAACTTAATGCTGCTTCTTCTTGGCTGTATTATGGATATGGCTCCGCTTATTTTGATTGTAACTCCGATTATTGCGCCTGTTGTTCATAACGTTGCAGGAATGAGCCTTGTTCAGTTTGGTGTAATGCTTATCTTTAACCTTGCAATCGGACTTTGTACACCTCCTGTTGGTTCTGCGCTGTTTGTCGGCTGCGGTGTTGGAAAAATCAGCATTGAAAAAACAACAAAGGCTATGCTTCCGTTCTATTTGACGATGATTGCAGGTCTTTTGCTTGTAACTTTCGTACCTGATGTTTCTCTCTTCCTGCCAAAGCTTTTAGGATACGCGGTGTGAGTTTTTCTGGTTGCCTTGATTTTTGAGGCGACCTAAAAAAAATGAAAAATTTTTTGACGGAGAATTTTTTATGGAAATGACTTTAAGATGGTACGGACCTGGTTTTGATTCCGTAACATTGGAACAGATAAGACAGATTCCTGGCGTAAAGGGCGTAATTACAACTTTGTATGATTTACCAGCCGGTGAAGAATGGACTGGTGAGCGTATAAAAGGTCTTAAAGAAATTGTCGAAAAAGCCGGATTAAAAATATCTGGGATCGAAAGCGTAAATATTCACGATGCAATAAAAATTGGAAGCGCAGACCGCGACAAATACATTGAAAATTATATTAAATCGCTTGCCGCCCTTGGTGAAGAAGATATCCACATGGTCTGCTACAATTTTATGCCGATTTTTGACTGGACACGCACTGACCTTGCAAAAATGCGTCCAGACGGTTCGACAGTTCTTGCATACGATCAGAAAGTTGTGGATTCGATTGACCCGCAGACATTTTTTAACAAGACAACTGACAATTCAAACGGTTTTGTTATGCCTGGCTGGGAACCAGAACGTCTTTCAAAGGTAAAAGAGCTTTTTGAAGCCTATAAAGATGTTACTGCCGAAAAACTTTTTGAAAACCTGGTTTATTTTTTGAAGGCGATTGGACCTGTCTGCGAAAAATACGATATGAAGATGGCAATCCATCCGGACGATCCTGCATGGCCTGTTTTTGGACTTCCGCGCATTATTACAGGAAAAGATTCGATTCTAAAAATGCTTAAGGCTGTTGACAAGGAATACAACGGTCTGACTTTCTGTATGGGAAGCTTGGGAACTAATCCTAAAAACAATTTGCCGGAAATTATGCGTGCTTGCAAAGGAAGAATCCATTTTGCGCATGTAAGAAACCTGCATCATTTTGCACCGGGAGTTTTTGAGGAAGCCGCTCATCTTTCTTCTGACGGAAGCTTTGACATGTACGAAGCAGTAAAAACTCTTTACGAAATTGGTTTTGACGGACCTGTTAGACCGGATCATGGCCGTACAATCTGGGGTGAAAAATGCATGCCGGGCTATGGACTTTATGACCGTGCGCTCGGAGCAATGTACATTCAGGGATTGTGGGAAGCTGTGGAAAAATCGCAGAAAAAATAGCGGAAGCTATCTAAAGCACACACCTGCCTGCGACAGTGGATGGAAGCCACGCGAAGCGTTCAAAACTGGCGGCGGTTTTATTGCCGCCAGTTTTGAATGTAGCGGATAGCGTAATGGCGGACAGCCCGGTTTTTGTGCAGTGGAACGGAACAAAAAGCCGCCCGAATCTGCAAAAAAATGTGCTGTATTTTTTGGAGAATATTATGAAAAAGCAAGAGAGTTCTGTTTATGAAGTGTTGAGAGAAAAAATCCTTAGTTTTGAATTAAAACCTGGGCAGGAACTGAACATAAATCAGCTTGCAAAAGAAATGGATGTTTCACGTTCTCCAATCCGTGATGCTCTTTTAAGGCTTTCTCTTGATAAACTGGTCGATGTTTTTCCTCAAAAAGGGACTCGTGTTGCTTTTTTGAACAAAGATATTATCAAGCAGGAAAGATTTTTGCGTATTACTCTTGAACTTGGTGTTCTGAAAGTGTTTATGAAAAGTCTTGACGAAAATAAACGGAAAATCTGCGCTACAAAATTGCAGGCGATTCTTCTTGAACAGCATGCGAGTCTTCTGGATGGAAATAAAAAAGCTTTTATGCAAAAAGACGATGAACTGCATTACTTTTTTTATGCGGAAACGAAAAATGAATGGCTTTGGAAGGTTCTTGATTCGCACACAGGAAACGACCATCGCATAAGGATTTTGAGTTACAATGCCGACAGAATTGCGAACAGCGTTGAAAAAGAGCATATTGAGCTTGTCAAGGCGATTGAAAACGGAGATACGGAACTTGCCAGAAAGGTTGATGAAGAGCATATGCAAGTTCTTTCTGATTTGCTTGAAGAAATGAATAAAAGTTATCCTGAATATTTTAACGTTTAGTTGATTTTTTTGCGAAAATTGAAGTTTTGAAAAAATAAAAACAAAAAAAGTAAAAACGAGAAAAAAACAGACTGTTAGTCGGACAGTTGAAAATAAGAGGCGGAATTTGCCGCAAATATTTTTGGAGGATTATTTTATGAAACTGAACTTAAACGAAATTAAAGACGGTTCAAAATGGAACGGCTACAAACTGCCGGAATTCGACCCGAAAGAAATTGCAGAAAATACAAGAAAAAATCCAGAGTGGATTCACTTTGGAGCAGGAAATATCTTTAGAATTTTTCCTGCGGCCTTGGCTCAAAAACTTTTGAACGAAGGTTTGATGAATACTGGAATCATTGCCGGCGAATGTCACGATCCTGAAATTGTTGAAAAACTTTTTAAGCCGCATGACAATTTGACTCTCGGAGTTACACTAAAAGCCGACGGTTCCATCGAAAAAGAAATCATTGCTTCTGTCGTTGATTCTGTCTGTGTTTATCCTGAATTTAAGAATGACTGGGCGACTGTGCTTGCGGCATTTAAAAATCCAAGCCTAAAAATGCTTTCGTTTACGATTACAGAAAAAGGTTATGCGGTTACTTCTCCGGACGGAAAATTGCTCGGACAGTATGAGCATGATTTTGCCAATCCGCCTGAAAAAGCAGAAATGTTCTTGTCTAAACTTACAGGTCTTTTGCTGGAACGCTTTAATGCCGGAAAACTTCCTCTTGCTTTGGTCTCTATGGACAACTGTTCTCACAACGGAGAAAAACTTTCGGCTGCTGTTTTTAAAATTGCAGAGAACTGGCAGAAAAACGGTTTTGTTCCTTCTGAATTTGTCGATTACCTAAAAGATGAAACAAAAATTGCGTTCCCATGGACAATGATTGATAAAATTACGCCTCGTCCAAACAATGCTGTTGCCGAAATGCTTAAAAAAGACGGTTTTGAAGAAACTGAGCTGATTGTAACTTCAAAAAATACTTACTGCGCAACTTTTGTAAATGCCGAAGAAACTCAGTATCTTGTAATAGAAGACAAATTTCCTAATGGCCGTCTGCCTTTGGATAAGGCCGGAGTTTATTTTACAGACCGCGAAACTGTAAATAAAGTCGAAAAGATGAAAGTCTGCACCTGTCTGAATCCTCTGCACACCGCTCTTGCTCTTTCCGGCTGCCTTTTGGGATTCGGTTTGATTTGCGATGAAATGAAAGACAAGGACCTTAAAAAAATGGTCGAAATTTTGGGCTATAAAGAAGGATTGCCTGTTGTTGTTGATCCAAAAATTATAAAACCGAAGACCTTTATTGATGAAGTAATTGAAAAACGCCTGCCAAATCCGTTTATGCCAGATACTCCGCAGAGAATTGCAACTGATACTTCACAAAAACTTTCGATTCGCTTTGGAGAAACCGTAAAAGCATATCTTGCAAATCCAGAACTCGATGTAAAAACTCTGAAAATTTTGCCTATGGTTTTTGCGCTCTGGCTCCGCTATCTTCTGGGAATTGATGATAATGGAAAAGAATTTGAACTTTCTCCAGATCCGCTTCTTCCAGATGTAAAAAATGAACTTGCAGGAATTGTAATCGGCAAAAATGATGAATCTGAAGTTGAAGAAAAAATCAAAAAACTGTTAAAAAATGAAAAGATTTTTGGTTTTGATGTTGTTTCTTCTGAGTTGTACGGAAAAGTAAAATCTTACTTTATGGAAATGATAAGTGCAAACGGAAAAGTCCGCGAAGTGATTTCGCGCGCGGTTGAAAACTAAAACTCTTTTTGCAAAACAAAAGGCTATGCGGAAGGTTTTAAACTTATCGCATAGCCTTTTTTATTTGCAGTTAATTCAATTTTTAGTGAATTATTTTACAAATTCTTTCTTTAAGAAGTCCAAATCGAGTTCTGGATAGAGAACAAATTTGCTCAAAAGTGCTTGAACGCGTTTTGAAGCGGCTTCTTTTACGCTTTCGTCCATTACAATCTTGAGTTTTGCAGGTTTTCCGTCTTTTGTTACGCCTGGTTTTGTTCCTTTAAGAACCATGTCGATGATGGCTGCAACTTCGTCCATTTCTGACTCTTTCATGCCAAGTGTTGTGAGGGCAGGAGTTCCGAGACGGAGACCAGAAGTGTACCATGCGCCGTTTTTGTCGTAAGGAAGAGCGTTTGCGTTTGTTGTTACGCCGGCCTGGAAAAGTGCCGCTTCTGCCTGTTTTCCTGTAAGACCATAAGAAGTAATGTCTGCAAGCATGAGGTGGTTGTCAGTTCCGTTTGTCTGAAGGTGGATGCCGAGGTTCTGGAGTGCTTTTGCAAGTGCCTGCGCGTTTTTAACAACCTGATGTGCATAGTCCTGATAAGCTTTAGAATTTGCTTCTTTGAGGGCGATTGCTTTTGCCGCCATTACATGTGGAAGTGGTCCGCCCAATACCATTGGACAGCCTTTGTTTACGTAATCTTCAAATTCTTTTTTGCAGAGAATCATAGCGCCGCGTGGTCCGCGCAAAGTCTTGTGTGTTGTTGTTGTAACAATGTCTGCCCATTTTACAGGATCAAAATCGCCTGTGAATACTTTTCCTGCAACAAGACCGGCAAAGTGAGCCATATCTACCATCAAAACTGCTCCGCACTTATCTGCAATTTCGCGGAAGCGCTTGAAGTTGATTGCGCGAGGATAAGCTGAATAACCTGTCAAAAGAATGAGAGGTTTTACTTCCATTGCCTGTTTTTCGATTGCATCGTAATCGAGGAGACCTGTTTCTTTGTCTACTCCGTATGGATGGCTTTCGAACATGCGGGCAGAAATGTTCATTTTGTAACCGTGGGTAAGGTGTCCGCCACAAGAGTAGTCAAGACCCATGAGGCGCTGATTTCCAAAGCGGTGACGGAGTTCGTCAAACTGTTCTGCAGTGAGGTCGTTTAAAGATTTTACGCCAAGTTCCTGCAAAGTTGGAGTTTCTACTTTTGCAGAAAGAATTGCCCAGTAAGCAACAAGGTTTGTATCTGCGCCAGAGTGTGGCTGAACGTAAGCGTAGTCCGCACCAAAAAGTTCTTCTGCTTCATGTGCCGCTGTGTTTTCTACGGCATCAACGTTTACACAACCGCCGTAATATCTGTGTTCCGGGTAGCCTTCGGCATATTTATCTGTAAGAAGATTGCCCATTGCTGCCTGTGTTGCGAGAGAACTGTAGTTTTCTGAAGCAATCAATTTTAAGTGGCTGCGCTGATTTTCGATTTCGTTTACAACGTCTGCAGCGATTGAAGGATTTACAGATGCAACCTGCTGAAGGTTTGCAACGTAAGCTGTCATTGCAACGTTTGGTTTTCCGTTACAAGAAGAAAGATAGTTTTCCAATGGTGTAGCCATTTTTCGCTCCCATAAAAAAAGGCATAACGCCTGCAACAGTCCTTAGTCACAGCCATCGTGCCCAGTT
>SAMEA104315426__coassemble_366_pt1 | contig 31415 bp, 19 predicted proteins | sample SAMEA104315426__metabat2_high_PE_039 | metagenome-assembled genome bin SAMEA104315426 (sample SAMEA104315426) | gut metagenome | biome: Monkey gut; feature: monkey-associated habitat; material: faeces | place: China | collected 2013 | reverse complement strand
TCCTAAATTAAAAACACTTTTTTTCATGAAAAATCTCCATTATCTCTACTTTTTTCTGATTTTAAGGGTAAATGCTTATAAAGACAAGTATCTCCTTATTGTATCGGCATTTATTTTTTTGTTATTTAAATTTTTTTTGAGCTTGCTTTTTTTGAATTTGAAAAACAGGTTAATCAGACTTTAATTTTTGTCGAATTTTAAATATATTGTTTTATAGGCTTATCAGATAGAATATTGAAATTTAATATTTTGTCTGATAACAAAATTGGTCAGGGGTTAAAAATGAAAAAAGTTTCTGAAATTTTAAAAAAGTATAAAATGGCTGTAATTTTTGCAGGCATTGCTGTTGTTTTTGCTGGAATTTGCATTTTTTGTGCAGTAAATCTTTTTTCAAAACCGGTGATTGGCTTTTATGGAATTGATCCGACTGTTCAAAAATCAATTTGCAGCGTTATCGAAAACTGGAACAAAAAAGCCGGACAGAAGTTTGAATTTAAAACCCTTGATTCTTCAAAAACTCTCGAAAGTCACTTTTTTCTAGGAAAAAAGCCGGATTTGCTTTTTACTGTCAGCGGAAATTCTGTAAAAACGGCGGCAGAGGAGGCTTCTAAAAAAGCGGCTGTTTCTGAAAATTCCTTGCAAAAAATGACTTCTTCTATAAAAATGTCTGCAATCAGGGGAGAAAATCCTGGAACTGTGAGCGCGCTTCCTTTGCTTACTGGAAATTTTGAAATTTCAATAAATACTTCTTCTTTTAGAACCTCTGGAATGAATGCGATTGCAACCTGGAGCGATATTGAAAGATTCCTGAAAATTCAGAAAAAGAAACTTGATTATCCGGTTATTTTTGCTGGCAAAGATTCTGATTTAATGCTCGACTTTTTTGGCGCTTTGACCGAGGCTTTTGACGGTGTTGCAGAATACAAAAAAGCGGTTGAAATTATTGAACATGCAAAAAACAAAAAATGGAAGGTTTCGGAAGTTTCTGAGCAGTTATGCGGAAGTTACAATGCGCCTCTCTATGCTTCTGCAAAACAGCTTTCAAAATGGTACAATGCCGGACTTTTAAACCGCGATGTTTTTAATCTTTCTCAAAAAGATGTCAATGCGTTTTTGCAGGCAAGACTTGCCACAATGGTTTTTATGCCGCTCAGCCAGCATAGAACTGTCGAAAACCGCACAATTGAACGTTTTTCTACGATTTACTTTCCGTCGGAAAAGGCTCCAGGCGAGCGCAGTTTTACGGCGGAAATAATTTATGCGGTTCCGCAGAAAAAAAACAGGCTGAACACGCTTTTAATAGAATATCTTAATTCGGATTCTGGACAGGAAGATTTGAGCCGTGCGACCGGACTGGCTCCGGTTTTTGCCCAGTGCAGAACTCCTGACCGCCAGGCAGACGACGTTCGTTATTGGGTTGCCGCGACAAATGCGCCTCTTGCCGGCTTGAGCCGCGAAGTGGCTCTTTCTAAAAAGCAGAAAGATGAGCTTGCGCGGGAATTGGCCGCAAAAATAAAATTCGGGCAGTTTGAATAATTTGACTGAATAAATTTTATTGTTAATCGGAATGTTTGTCCGAAAAATTTGTGCGTCAGCGATGATAGCAGCGCGAAGCGTTCCTGAGTGCGAAGTACTCAGGAATGTAGGCGAATGCCGGAACTGCGGTCGTAGCGACCCGCGAAGCGGGGGACGCCCAAAAAATTCTAAATTCAACTTTTAAGGTTTTGTGCCGATACTCAAGATATGCGCGTATATTCATTACTGATTAGTTCTATTATTTTATTTTCGTCGTGTGTGGCTTCTTCTCAATCGTCTAAAGATATTTACAAATTGCCGGAAAGTTCGGCTCAGACTGTCGAAACTGCAAAGGCTGGCGACGTGATTGCTGGTGCTGCGAGCGGTCTTTACAGAATTACTTCGACTAAAACGGCGATTCCTCTCTGGAACGAAGGAAAAGTTTTAAAAATTATCCGTACGCGGCAAGCTGAACAGAATTTGGCGGAAGAAAATGATTTGCCGGGAAAAACTGCTTTGGCGGAACAAAATGCGGATTCTGACCTTTTAAAAAATAATGCTGAAAAAAACGGCCCGCGCTGGTATTTTTTGACAAGCCGTGGAATTTTGACTTCTTCTGATTTTCAGAATTTTGAATATCGCAACAATGGACTTCCGTTTTTAAAAATGAAGGAAGTGAATTTGGATCAGGTTTCTTTTTTGGACAGGCCTGCGCAGCTAAAGGATTTGGAAGTTCATCCGGAAAATCCTCAGATTCTCGTGACTGCAACGAAAGACCGCGTTTATATAACTTATGACGGCGGATTAAACTGGAAAAGCCTTGGGTCGATGAGCAGCGCAACTTCTGGAATTAAGGCTGTTGCGGTTTGTACGGTTGGCGGCGTTCTTACGGTTTTTGAATCTCATCCGATTTTTGGTTTTTCGTATATTCAGCCGCAGAGCGCAAAACCTGTCTGGAAAGATTGCAATGGCGGTTTTGACAACATGAAGGGGCAGTCTTATCCTGACGAAATTGCTGATATTTGTCCGGTTGTTGTAAAAAATTCTGACGGAACTTCCTCTACTGAGATTTATGTGAGCCAGACTTTTTTGCCGAGAATTTATAGATTCAATTGGCAGACAAAACGTGCGGAACTGCTTTACAGCGGAAAAGAGCCTGCTGACACGATTGACGGTCTTTTTTGGGACGGAAATGAACTTTTGTATACTCGTCCGGGCGAAGTGGCTTCGTATTCTCCGCAAAACCAAGGACTTGGTTCTATTCCTCAGAGTTATTATACGTGGAAAAAAACATTTTCTGCGATTGCGCCGAACGACACTCTTTATTCGGCATGGATTCCTGACGAAAAAAATCTTTCCGAAGGAATTTCTTTGAGCGAACTCTGGCTTTTAAAACCTGAGCTTTGCACAAACCAGTATGCGCAGAAAGCGTTGAACCGGCGCTCGATTTACTGTCCGGCAAATCATGTGACATCTCAGGCTGGAATCGACAAATACAAAAAAATTATCCTCGACAATAAACTCGACAGTCTTGTAATCGACATGAAAGATGACTATGGACTTTTGCGTTACGATGCGAAAGATCCTGTTGTAATCGAAAAAGGTTATATTTCAAGATACCATATAGATTTAGGGCATTTTGTCTCAGAAATGAAAAAAGACGGAATTTATCTGATTGCGCGAATTGTAGTTTTTAAGGACAAGAATTTAAGTCAGTACGCAGGCGGAAAATATGCGGTTTGGGACAAAACATTAAACAAGGCGTGGGTTGGAACTCGTGGTTTTGAAGATATAACCGACGAAGACGGAAATGTTATTGGTCAAAAAATGGCATATTACGACGAAAATTGGGTCGATCCGTATTCTCCTGAAGTTTGGGATTACAATGTGCGGATTGCGCGCGAACTGATTGCCGGTGGATTTGATGAAATTCAGTTTGACTACATTCGTTTTCCGACAGACGGACGCAATATGGCAAATGCGGTTTTCCGCTGGAAAGAAAAAGGCATGGACAAGGAATCGGCTCTTCTTTCTTACCTTGCTTATGCCAGAAAAAACATTGACGCTCCGATTGGAATTGATATTTACGGCGCAAACGGCTGGTACCGTTCAGGAACTAGAACTGGACAGGACGTTGAGCAGCTTTCGGAATATGTGGATATAATCTGTCCAATGTTCTATCCGAGCCATTTTGAGCAAAATTTCTTGGATTACACTCCTTATTCTGAACGGCCTTACAGAATCTATTATTATGGAACTTACAGAAATACTGTAATCGGCAGAAACAGAATTATTATCAGACCGTGGGTTCAGGCTTTTTATCTGAATGTGCGGTATGACCGTCAGTGGTATGGTCAGGAGTATGTTCAAAAACAGATTTTTGGTGTGCGCGACAGTGTTGACCGTGGATACATGTATTGGAACAATATTGGCCGCTACGACGATATTTTGCCGGATGTCGGAAATTCTGCTTATAACGGAACTGCAACCGAGGCCTCAAAAGAATACCGAAAACCGGCTCTTGGAAACAAAAATCTGCTTTATCCAGAAAATATAGAAACTTTTGAGAATATAGAAAAATTGCAAAGCAAGGCTGTAAGCGAATTTACTCTGGACAGCGGAAAAAATGAACTTGCAGGAAAAGAAGGAAAAAAAGGCGGAGGCTTTCCTTCGATTGGCGACATAAAAAAACTCTGGCAGGCATACGAAATTGACAAACGCGAGATATAATTTAGATGAACCAATTGCGGCAATTGCGACAGCTCTTGCTCCTGCTGCTCTCGGCATTGTCCGTGCAAGCGGAAAAAACTGTATCAAAAAAATTGCAGAAATTTTCTCAAGACCAAAGGCCTTAAAAGAAGCCGGTGGAAATTCAATTGTCTACGGCTGGATTTTGGACAAAAATACAAAATCTGAGGGAGAAAATGCTGAAAAAATTGACGAAGTTTTGATTTCGGTTTTTCGTGCTCCAAAAAGTTTTACTGGCGAAGATATGTGCGAAATTTCCTGTCATGGCGGTGTTTCTGTCGTAAATGCAGTTTTTGAAACGCTCTTAAAAAATGGTTTTCGTCAGGCAGAAAAAGGCGAATTTACTTTTAGGGCTTATATAAACGGCAAGTCGGATCTTACAAAAGCAGAAGCTGTCCGCGAAATAATTGATTCTAAAACCAGCGACAGCCGCTCTCATGCTGCTGGAAGACTGAGCGGTTCGCTTTTTGAAGAAATCGATTCAATTAAAACTCTTGTTACGGACACCCTTGCTGCTATCGAAGTTGATATTGAATATCCGGAAGACGAAGAAACTATTGCCGACAGTTTTGACCCGAAAATGCTCGAAAATGCCCGCGACCGTCTTTGCGAACTTGCTTCTTCCTGGAAAAGCGAAAAAATTTATCAGGATGGAGCAAAAATTGTTCTGGCTGGAAAAACAAACGCCGGAAAATCTTCGCTTTTTAACGCGCTTTTAAAAGAAGACCGTTCAATTGTAAGCGACATTGAAGGCACAACCCGCGACTGGATTGAAAGCTGGGTAAGTTTTGACGGAATCCCTGCAAGGCTTTTTGATACTGCCGGACTTAGAAAAACAGATGATATAATAGAAGCAAAAGGCGTAGAACTGACCGAAGATTTGGCTTCGAATGCGGATTTAGTTCTTTATCTTGTGGATTCTTCAAAAGGCGTTCTGGACGACGATAAAAAATTTTTAGAAAAAAATAAAAGTATTCCGGTTATTGTCGTATTCAATAAAATGGATTTGGCGGGCGAAAATGAAAAATCTTTTGAAGAATTTTTGGCTTCTGAAGGAATAAAAGATTCTGTAAAAATTTCTGCAAAAAAAGGAATTGGAATTGGCGAACTTACGAGTCTTGTAAAAAAGACGATTCTGAATGATTCGACTGTAAAAAGCGAAAAAATTGGACTGGGTTCGGAACGGCAGAAAAAGAGTGTGGAGCAGGCTCTTGAACGGGTTGAGCATGCCCTGGAAATTGCAAAGGACGAAACTTACGGTCTTGACGCTGTGGTTCAGGATCTGGAAGATTCTTTGGACAGTCTTGGCGAAGTAACTGGCGAAGTTACGCCGGACGATGTTTTGGGTTCGATTTTTAGCCATTTTTGTGTTGGAAAATGATTTTTTGCAGGCAGATGCGGCGGATTTTGACAAAATTGTCTGGGCGGACGCGGTTAAAACCGACCTATTATTTGACGCTAATGCAATCTGAGTGTTAAAATTGAATAATCTATCAGAGAGGATTTTTACATGGAAAAATCTGTAAAAAAAATATTCAAAATTTGTGCTTTTGCCGGCATTTTTATTTTTGGATCAGAATTTTTATTTTCGCAGGAATCGCTTGATTCTGTTTATGCTCAGATTGATTTAGCATTTGTTGAACAGTCGCCGGAAAATATTTCAAAAGTTCTTGAAAAATATTCATCTTCAAAAGACTATTACCTTTACGAGGCTTACACTTTAAAAAAGGCAAGACAATATGTTGTTGAAGATAATCTTGAGTTTGCGCGCGATGCTACTCTTGCCGTAATTGACAATAATCTCGAAAATTTTGATGCCGTTGACTTATATTCGTATATTGACCGCGCAATTTTGAGCGAAGAAGCGGCTCGCCGTGCAGAAGAAAACCGCCTTCGTATGGAAGCCGAAAGACTTGCCGTTTTGAATGAGCGTACAAAAGCAAAAATTGCAAAGTCTGACTCTTATTCCAGCGTAAATACGGCGTCTGGAACTTCAATTTACATAAATCAGGAAAAGGCTTTTTCTTCGGTTGACTGGAACGTAAGTATCGGAGTTGCCGATGTGCTTTTCCAGAGCGTAACCAAACCTGACAGCTATACAAGTTTAAAATACGGACTTTCTTTTGGAGCAAATCTTTTCTATAAGACAGAAGAGTATATTGCCGGCGGTGAAATTTTTGCAGATTTTGAAATGCTTACTCTCGGAACTGGAGAGCAGGAAATAATCAGCACAGGAAAATTTGTTCCGATGATTTCTTTCCCGTCGCTTAATAAAAATTTCTTCCTTCGCGTTGGTGCGGTTGTTCAAGGGCTTGGCGCCCAGACTGATGTCGAGACAGGTTCTGTAGAAACATTTTTCTCCCCGGTTTTTGGACTTGGTCTTTTTAATATGATGCTTGGTTCGACCGCAGTTGATATGTATTATGACTATTATCTGGGTCATTTTGCGTACGATGATTTAAAATCCAGTATGGAAGCAGGTTTTTCTGTAATGCTTCCGCTTACAGAAAACGAAAGAACAAGAATCGGCTTAAAACTCGGACTTGTTGATACGCTTTTTATAAAGGATGAAGGAATCGATAACCGTGCAAAAGGAATTATTTCGATTGGAGTAGGAAATGTTAAAAATTAAAAAAGTCTGTTCATTTGTTGCGTTGATTTTTACAGCAGTTTCGGTTTTTGCCCAGTCGGGAACAGCTGAACTTACAAAACGTTATCTTGAAAGGGCAAATACTCAGTACGAAAATGCCCAGTACAACGATGCTTATAAAACGATAAATGCGGTTCTAAAATTGAATGAATCTTCCGGGATTCCGGCGAACGCAACTCTTATTGCGACACAGATATATTCAAAAGTATTGGACGGCATAAAATCGTCGGGGGATTATTCAAATTTTGGCGATGTGACTGCAAATCTTGAAAAATATCCTGTAATTGCAGACAGTGCAATCCAGCAAAAAGTAAAGGCGGTTTATGCCCAGCAGGAAGCGGAACTTCAGGCAAAAAAAGAAGCCGCACAAAAAGCTGAACGTGAAGAGCAGTTTAAAATGTATCAAAAACAACTCGAAGAACAGGGAAAAAGCCAGGCTTCTTTTATGGACGCAATGCAGAAAAGCCAGGAATCTGTAATGAATTCAATCGTAGAACTTGGCGAAAATATGTCCGAAGCTTCGAAACAGAGTGCAAAATCAAACCATATGGTTTTAATTGCAGTTTTGATTATCTGCGTTGTCCTTGTTTTTGTATTTATAGTTGTAGTTCTTGTAATTCGTGCCGCTGCAAAGGCGAGCGCCCGCCAGTCAATGCAGTTTACTGAGACTTTAAAGCTTGTTCAGGGAATGACACAGCAAAACAGCCAGCTGCTTCTCGGAAATGTTACGGATTTGCAGAGGCTTGGAGGTCCTGGACTTCGTTCTGCAGGAAGCAGCCGTTGGGGAGTTGATGCGCTTCCAGCTCCAGAAATGAGCGAAGAAGACAAGGAAGAATTGAAAATTCTTGCTATAAAGTGTGAAGAACTCGGTTCAAAAATTGACAGCGTAAGCCGCCGAAAAAACAATTCAAAGAATGTAAGCGAATTGGTTTACAAGCTTTCTATCGCTCTCGGCTTGAATCAAAATACGTCGATGGTTTATTTTTGCGCGTCTATGGTTTACGATGCAGGATTTTTGTCTGTTTCAGAAGAAGTCCTTTCTGGCGCAAATTTGACCGAAGAGCAGAAAGATGAGCTTAAAACCCACGTTTCGAATTCTGCTGAATATTTTGACTTTGTTCCAAAAAAATATATGCAGATTTTTGAAGATGCTGCCAGAAGCCATCACGAAAATGAAGACGGTTCAGGTTATCCAAACGGCTTAAAGGAAGATGAAATTCCTCAGATTGCAAAAATCATTCACGTTGTGGAAAGTTACAATTCCCTCATAAGCCGGCGCAATTACCGTCAGATAAAAGACAAGGAAACCGCTATCGAAGAATTGCTTGCAAAGACGAATTTGTATGATGAAACCGTTGTAAAAGCATTGGATTCCATTGTTTAAATTGCTTATTTTCGATATTATTGAACCGCTATTTTTATAGCGGTTTTTTTTATGGGGGACTGTTATGTGTGGAATTGTCGGTTATGTTGGAGAAAAAAACGCAACTCCGATTCTTATAAATGCTTTAAAAAAACTTGAGTACCGCGGATACGATTCTGCCGGAATTGCTGTTTTGGGAAACGATGACATAATCGTACGAAAGGCAAAAGGCGCAATCAAGTATCTTGTTGAAAAAATTACTGGCGAGGTTGTAAAAGATTCTAAAAACCTGTCGAAGGAAGAATGTGAAAAAGCCGAAGCTGAATATGAGCGGCAAATTGAAAAAACTGCTGATTTTGTAAAAGGCAATATCGGAATTGGACACACTCGCTGGGCAACCCACGGAGAACCAAGCGATATAAACGCTCATCCGCACACAAACGTAAGCGGAACCATTGCCGTAGTCCATAATGGAATTATCGAAAATTATGCAAAAATCAAGAACTGGCTTCAGAGTCAGGGCGTTGTGTTTAAAAGCCAGACAGACACGGAAGTTGTCGCACATCTTATAAATTATTATTACGAACAGAAAAAAGACATTTTTTATGCAGTTTTGCAGGCTCTTAAAAAACTTGAAGGAAGTTATGCGCTCGGCGTTGTGTGCAAGGATTTTCCTGACAGAGTTATTGCCGCGCGAAAAGATTGTCCTCTGATTGTCGGCGTTGGCAACGGTGAAAATTTTATCGCGAGCGACGTTCCTGCGATTCTTGAATATACACGCGAAGTTCATTATCTTGAGCAAAAAGAAGTTGCTGTTCTTTACGCAGACCATGTTGATTTGTTCAACGAAGACGGCGAAAAAATCATAAGAAAACCTTCTCATGTTGAATGGGATTTGTCTGCTGCAAAAAAAGACGGTTATGCTCACTTTATGCTTAAAGAAATTCACGAGCAGCCAAAAGCCCTGACAGATACTTTGCGTCCGCGCCTTGTAATCGAGAATAATGTTCCTGTAGATATTAAATTTGATGAATTCGATTTTGACGAAAACTGGAAAAATGCCGGAAGAATTGTAATAACTGCCTGCGGAACCGCTTCTTATGCTGGAATGGTTGGCCGCTACGCTTTTGAAAAATTTGCAAGAATTCCTGTTGTTGTGGACGCGGCTTCGGAATTCCGCTACAGAAACCCGATTTTAAAAAAGGACGATATTTTTATTGTAATAAGCCAGTCCGGCGAAACAGCCGACACACTCGAAGCTTTGAGAATTGCTAAAAAATGCGGCGCAAAAGTTATTGCAATTACAAACACTGTCGGTTCGAGCGTAAGCCGCGAAGCAGACCGTGTTATCTACACATGGGCAGGCCCGGAAATTGCTGTTGCTTCGACAAAAGCGTATACGACTCAGTTGATGTGCCTTTACCTTCTTGCAATCAAAATGGGCGAAGTCCGGGGAACGATTGCAAAAGACGATTATTTAAGGCTTTTAAAACAGCTTGAAGAAATTCCTGAAAAAGCAAAGCGGATTGTAGAAAATCAGCCGGTAATCCAGAAATTTGCGTCTGAACAGTTCAATAAAGCAAAAATATTTTATATTGGCCGTCTGTTCGACAGCGCTTCTTCAATGGAATGCGCGCTCAAATTAAAAGAAGTAAGCTACATGCACAGCGAAGCATTTGCCGCCGGAGAACTAAAGCACGGTCCGATTGCTCTTGTTGATAATTCTACTTTGGTTGTTGCGCTTGCGACAGAACCTGCTCTTTACGAGAAAATTGCATCTAATATTCTCGAAGTAAAAGCCCGTGGAGCCGCAACTCTTGTAATTACTCAGGATTGTAGCGGAGCTTTTAAAAACTGTGCTGATACAACAATCCAGATTCCAGAATGTGAAAACGATTTGGCTTCGATAATTTCTGTAATTCCAGCCCAGCTTTTTGCTTATTACTGTGCTGTTCAAAAAGGTCTTAATCCTGATATGCCTCGCAATCTTGCAAAGAGTGTTACGGTAGAATAATATGCGGATTTTGTGTTTAGGCGACAGCATAATGCAGTACAACGACTGGACTTCTTACCCTCAGACAGGCTGGGTTCAGTTGTTGGACAGATTTTTTGAAAGCGGAACTCAGATTTTGAATTTTGCGCGCAACGGAAGAAGTTCAAAGAGTTTTATTGCCGAAGGCCGGTTTAAAAAAGTTTTGGAGCAGGCGCAGCCAGGCGATTTTGCTTTAATTCAGTTTGCGCATAATGACGAAAAATCAAACGATCCGGAACGCTATGCTTCTCCAGAAAAAGGCGGCGAATTTAGAAAAAATTTGAGTTTTATGGCAAAAGAACTTGAAAAAAAAGGTGTAAAGCCTGTTTTTTTGACGCCTGTGACAAGACGAAAATTTGTTTCTGAAAATAAAATAGAAAACAGCCACGGACTTTATCCGAATGCGATTTTAGAAACCGCCACCGAATTAAAAATTCCCTGCATTGACCTTACGGCCCTTTCGACAGAATATTTTGAAAAATGCGGAAAAGAAAAAAGCCGCCGTTTTTTTATGAATTTTGACGCTGGGATTTTTGAAAACTATCCTGACGGTAAAAGCGACGACAGCCATTTGCGCTGCGACGGAGCATACAGTGTTTGTCGGCTTTTTGTTACGGCTCTTTTAAAAATAAAGGACAGCTGGAGCGAATACAAAGATTTGGCAGAAAAAGTCTGCATAAAGGGAATTTATTCCGACAGGGAAATCGACGACGAAAAACTCTTCTGGTAAATTTTTGTGAGTTTTAGTCTTGCTTAATTGACGGCAACCACTGTTTTTTGATATAATCAGAAAAGTATCAGGTCATAAGCCTCTACAACCAGGGCCATTAGCTAAGCTGGTTGTAGCGCCGGCCTTATAAGCCGGGTCTTACCCAAGTTCAAGTCTTGGATGGCCCAAAAATTGCCCGACTTGTCGGGCAATTTTTTTTGTAAACACAACATCTTTTTTATAAAAAAAACAAGCCAATGTACGCCGGATGCGGCGGCCGGAGTTGCCGAAGGCAATGAGCGGGAGCGAAGCCAGAGCAGCCGGTTTTTGAGTTGATAAACGTTCAAAACAGGCGGATGCACTTTTTTTCTAAAATGCCGTCCAAAATAAAAAATCTAAATTTAACTTTTATTTAATTTTTGCTAAACTTAAAATCAATATAATTTGTAAGGATTTTGTATGAAAAGTTCAAAATTTGTTTTTGGAGCCTGCCTTTTTTTTGTTATGGCTTCTCTTTTGCCGGCTCAAAATGCGGAAAATGCGGTTTATGATGGAGAAATTGTTTTTAGCGCTTCTGCCTTGAGCGATGAGGAAACTCCGTTTTTTGGCGGCTGGACTGGTGAATGGAATGAAAGAAAGCATCCTTTTGTTGCCTTGACCGGCGCGCTTGGATTTAACGTTCTGCTTGCAACCTGGAACCGTTATATGATTGGTTCAAACTGGGCAAAAACTGGCTGGGATGAATGGAATCACTTTTGGGAGCGGGAGATGTCCTGGGACCGCGACTGGTACTGGACAAACTTTTTTCTGCATCCTTATCAGGGCTCTATGTATTATATGGCTTCCCGCGGTTCAAATTTAAATCAGCTTGAGTCATTTTTGATTACTGCTCTTGGTTCTTATACCTGGGAATATCTTTGCGAAACAAACGCACCGTCAAAAAACGACATGGTTTTTACGAGCGTCGGTTCGTTTGCTGTCGGTGAAATGTTCTACCGTCTGAGCATTGAGGCGGAGGAAATCAATTCGCTTTTAAAAATTGCGATAAACCCTCAGCGGCTTTGGACTGAATATCTTTGGGGGATCAAGCCTAAAAGAACTGGAGGACACATCCACAGTTTGTCGCTCGGTGTTGATATTGGAAACGTAAATGCGGGAGTTCATCTTAAAGACAAAAAATATGAATATCCTGAGCACGAGACATTTCCGCTTTTTGGAATGGTTGAGTTTAAGGTTGAGTACAATGATCCGTACCGCCACGATTCTAACCGTCCTTATGACCAGTTTACGCTGGAAGTTCAAGGCGGAATCGGAAAAGGTTCTGGAAAAGGCTCATACTGCGCTTACGAAGATGTTGACGAAAAATTGTTCTACGACATCCGCATTCTTTCGGACGGAATGTTCTTTGCGCGCGAGCTGGACTTAGGCCAGAATGTTGATACTTCTGTCGGCGCCGTAATGCTCTACGATTTTGACTGGCAGTCGCTGTATGTTTTTTCTTCGCTTGCTCCGGGATTTGCGTTTAAGCAGCGTTTTAACGGCGAGAACAGGACTTTTGAATGGCAGGCAATGCTTGCAGGAATTTTGCTCGGAAACACAGATTTTTATTATTATCAACGCAAGGTTATTCCTGAGCCGGACGGTGTTTCTTGCGGATACAACGAAACTGTAGGTTTTGAATCTGTCTTAAAATTAAAATATGCGACGGAAAACGGATTTGCCTGTGGTCTTGATTTTAGAGGTTACGCAATGTACGACTTTAAAAATCAGCTTCAGAGTTTTTGCAGCACGGGCTGGGAATTTTTTGGGCTTTTGTCTGCAAGCGTAGAAGTTCCTGTTTCAAAGAAGGTGCGGATTGGCGTTCGCGACGAACTTTTTGGGAAATTTACGCGTTATAACGATACTGATACTGCCGGCGATTTGCGCTATATTGTGAATACTGCAAGGGTTTTTGCAAAACTTCAGTTAAAGTAGCGTTTTTTGGGTGGCTTTTTGCTGCGCAAAAATCAGGCTTTTCTGGGTTCCGGCTTTCGCCTGCATTACCGGTTGCAAGCAACCGGCAACGGCTTTGCCGCCCATACAATCCTTGCCACATTTGTAATTTTTTGGGAGAAAAAATGAAATTTGTCAGCACTAGAAATTCAAAAAATTCTGCCGATTTTGAAAAAGCTGTATTGGACTGTCTTCCTTCTGACGGCGGACTTTATGTTCCTGAAATTACGGCGGATTTAAGACGGTGGATTTTATATGCGGATTCTAACACTTCGTTTGCAAATATTGCAGGAACTTTGACTTCTGCCTGCATAAATGACGAATTTTCTCCGATTATTTGCGAAACGATTGCCTCAAAAGCGTTTACTTTTACGCCGGAAGTTAAAAAAATAGACGAAAGGTTTTATTCGCTAAAGCTTTACAATACTCCGACTGGAAGCCATAAGGACTTTGGAATTTCGTTTCTTGTAAACTGTGTCGAAACAATCCACGCTTTGAACGGCGGTTTTTCGACTTTTCTGGATGCGACTGTCGGCGAGCTTGGAGCAAGCCTTGCTCAGTTTTTGCGCGGAAAAAAGCATGTAAAAGCGGTTTTGGTTTATCCAAAGGGCATGGTCCGCGGTCTTGAAGAAAGCGATTTTGTCTGGAATGGAGGCAATATTCTTCCTGTTGAAGTTGACGGAACCGAAGCCGACTGCCACAAGATTGTAAGGGAGATTTTCGACGACAGACAGCTGGTTGAAAAATTTCATCTTACTGTTGCAAACACAGCAAATATCGGCCGTCTTATGCCTCAGCTGTTTTTTTATCCGTACGCTTTTACCCGTTTAAAAAAAGAAGTTTATTCTGACATTTATTATGCAATGCCGTGCGGAAATTACAGCAACCTTGTTGCAGGTCTTTACAGCTGGCGATTGAGTTTGCCGGTAAACGGATTTATCTGCCCGACAACTGCAAGTCTTGCGCTCGATCCTACAGGGCTTTGTTCTGTGCCTGACGATATGGTTCCTTTTGAAAAGCGTTCCCGTTCAGATCCTGCAAGCCCTTCCAATCTTGAGCGCCTTGAAGATATTTTTAGCCGCAACAGTCTCATGCTCAAAAATTTTGTTTATCCTGCAGATGTAAGCGATTTTGAAGCCGACGAAGCCTGCCGCGAGCTTTTTATGAAATATTCAATTTTTGCGGACAAAAACACTTCTGGGGCGTATGCTGCGATTAAAAAACGCCGTGATTTTTTGGAAGAAGATGATTCGACTGTGGTGCTTATAGAACGCGATGATCCGTCTTTAAGCGCGGAATATGTCCGTCATACGACAGGAATTGCTCCTCAAATGGGCAAAAATGTTGAAAAAGCTTTGGGCGAAGTAAAATTGAACCAAAAAACCGTCAAAGAAACAAAGGAGATTGTGGACTTGATGAAGCAGTTTTGCTGTTTTGGCAGTGAGAATAATTAAAAACTTCATAAAAATTTTGTGTACTTGCCAAAAAATATTCAATTTTGTAATATAAAACCGCTAAGGCAAAGAGGCCGTAGATAATTTTCTAGTTTTTAGAAAAATGTCTACGGTCTTTTTTATTTTAAACCAGAAAATAAAAAGTCATTTTTTTTGAAAAGGCGGCTTTTTCCTGGAGGTGTCTATGTGTGGATTTGTAGGTGCATTTGATTTAAATTCCGGCTCTCAGCCGATTGACGAAGGTCTTAAGGAACAGCTTAGAAAACAGGTTCTTGATATGTCGAGAACGATTCGGCATCGTGGTCCGGATTGGACTGGCGTTTACACTGGGGACAATGCGATTTTGAGCCACGAAAGGCTTGCGATTGTAGACCCTTTTTCTGGAAAACAGCCGCTTGTAAGCGATGACGGAAAAATTATTCTTGCTGTAAACGGCGAAATTTACAACCATCAAGAAATTCGCGAAGAATTCAAGGGAAAATATAATTTTAAAACAATGTCGGACTGCGAAGTTATAATCCCTCTTTACAAGGAATGTGTCGCAAACGGAAAAAATTTTTCTGAGATGATAGAAAGACTTTCGGGAATTTTTGCTTTTGCGCTTTATGATTCTGAAAAGGACGTTTATCTGGTTTCTCGTGACGAAATTGGCGTAATTCCTTTGTATCAGGGCTGGGACAAGCAGGGAAGATACTTTGTTGCGTCCGAACTTAAGGCTTTGGAAGGCGAATGCCAGACAATCGAAGAATTTCCGAACGGTTGCTACCTGTATTCGCCAGACAAAAAAATTGTGCGCTGGTATAAACGCGACTGGGAAAGCTTTGAAAACGTAAAAGATAATCCTAAGGCAACGAACGAAAAAGGCGAGGTTATAAATCCTGCAATTATTGAAAATTTGCGCAACGGTCTTGAGGCCGCTGTAAAAAAACAGCTTATGTCCGACGTTCCTTATGGAGTTTTGCTTTCCGGCGGTTTGGATTCGTCGATTATTGCCGCAATTACTCAAAAGTATTCAAAAAAACGCATAGAAACTGGATCGAAGGAAGAAGCCTGGTGGCCGCAGTTGCATTCCTTTGCGATCGGGCTTGAAGGTTCTCCGGATTTGATTGCTGCAAAAAAAGCGGCTGATTACATTGGAACGATTCATCACGAAATTCACTTTACGATTCAGGAAGCTCTGGACGCTTTGGAAGATGTAATCTACCACATCGAGACTTATGACATTACGACTGTCCGCGCTTCGACTCCAATGTACCTGCTTGCCCGCGCAATAAAGGCTATGGGAATAAAAATGGTTTTGAGCGGCGAAGGAAGCGATGAGCTTTTTGGAGGATACTTGTATTTTCATAAGGCGCCGGATGCCAAAGAATTTCATGAAGAGCTTGTGCGTAAAATGAGTAAGCTGCACCTTTACGACTGTTTGCGCGCAAATAAATCGCTTATGGCCTGGGGCGTTGAAGGACGTGTTCCGTTTTTGGATAAGGAATTTATCGACATTGCAATGCGCTTAAACCCGACCGACAAAATGAATATCCGTCTTTTGGACGGAAAGCAGCGGATGGAAAAATGGATTTTGCGAAAGGCGTTTGAAGATATGCTTCCTGCAGAAATTTGCTGGCGGCAGAAGGAACAGTTTTCTGACGGTGTTGGCTATAACTGGATTGATACTCTTAAAAAACTGACAGAAGAAAAGATAAGCGATGCTGAATTTGAACGCCGCGAAAACCGTTTTCCGGTTAATACGCCTAAGACAAAGGAAGAATACTATTACCGCGAAATTTACAGCAAACTTTTCCCGAGCGACAGCGCTGCAAAAGTTGTTCCGCATGAAGCCGGAGTTGCCTGTTCGACAGCAAAGGCTCTTGAATGGGACGAAGCATGGAAAAACATGGACGAACCTAGCGGACGCGCAATTGCCGGAGTTCATGACAAGGCGTACTGATTTTTTTAATGCGCTTGCGTCAGGGATTGGAGGGGCGGCGGAGCCGTTGCGTTTAGCAATGGAGCGGCTTGGTCGCACAACCCCGGAAAGCCCGACGGCACGCAGTGCCGGGACGCCCGAAAATTTGGAAAATTTATTCTGGAGAATATTAGATGAATACACTTTATGAACCTTCTTTTGAACACGATAACTGTGGAATTGGCGCTGTTGTTAGCATTGAGGGAATTAAAAGCCGGAAAGTTGTTGACCGGGCGCTTTCTATTGTCGAAAAACTTGAACACAGGGCTGGAAAGGACGCTTCTGGAAAAACCGGCGACGGTGTTGGAATTTTGCTTCAGATTTGCCACGATTTTTTTAAGAAAACTGCCGGCGAGACTGGAATTGTGCTTGGCAATGAAGGCGAATACGGAATCGGGCAGTTTTTCTTTCCTCAGGACAAGGTTGAAGTTGAAGCGGAACAGTCGCGTTTTGAAGCGGAATGCTCGGCTTTTGGACTGAAATTTCTTGGCTGGAGAAAGGTTCCTGTTTTGAGCGACGTTTTGGGCGAAAAAGCCCTTGAGTGTATGCCGACGATTATTCAGGGGTTTGTAGAAAAGCCTGCCGAGTGTAAAAAAGGGCTTGATTTTGACAAGCTTTTGTACGGTTTGAGGCGTTCGTTTGAAAAAAATGATTCAAAACCTGCAAAAACGTATATTTGTTCGCTTTCGAGCAGAACGATTGTTTATAAGGGAATGTTTTTGGTTCAGCAATTGAGGACTTTTTACAGAGATCTTCTGTCTGACGATTATGTTTCGGCTGTGGGAATTGTTCATTCGCGTTTTTCGACAAACACTAATCCTAGCTGGCAGCGTGCTCATCCTAACAGATTTATTGCGCACAACGGCGAAATCAACACAATCCGCGGAAATGCAGACCGCATGCTTGCCCGTAACGGCGAAATTGATCTGAGCGGTTCGGATTCCGCAATGCTCGACAATACGCTCGAGTATTATGTAATGAACGGAATGGAGTTTCCGCAGGCGGTCTTGATGTGTATTCCTCAGGCGTGGAAGCATGACAATTCGCTGAGCCAGGAACGCAAGGATTTTTATCATTATTGGGCTACGATGATGGAGCCTTGGGACGGACCTGCCGCAATTTTGTTTAGTGACGGTGAGATTTTTGGCGCAACTCTTGATAGAAACGGTCTGCGTCCGAGCCGGTATTATATTACAAAGGACGATATGCTGATTCTTTCTTCGGAAGTCGGTGTTTTGAATATTCCGGAAAGCAATATCGTGACTAAAAGCCGCCTTGAACCTGGAAAAATTCTTCTTGTTGATATGAAGAAAAAACGTCTGATTTCCAATGACGAAATTAAAGATTTGTATGCTTCTAAATTTCCTTATGGCGAATGGCTTAGTCAAAATCTTATACCTCTTCATTCCCTTAGGATTCCGAACAAGAAAATTCCTGTGAGTTCTCAAGATGAGCGCGACAAGCTTTACAAGGCTTTTGGCTGGTGTCTTGAAGATGTGAATGAAATGATTCTTCCAATGGCAAAAAATGGTGTAGAACCGACTGGCGCTATGGGAATTGACACTCCGCTTGCCGTTATGTCGGAAAAACATCCGCCGCTTTTCAATTATTTTAAGCAGCTTTTTGCTCAGGTTACAAATCCGCCGATTGACTCTTTGCGCGAAAAAATTGTGACGGACACGACGGTTTATGTTGGGTCTGACGGAGACATTCTTCATCCTGCTGGAAAAAATTGCCATGTTCTCGAAATAAACAACCCGATTTTGACAGGAGTTGACCTTTTAAAAATCAGCGCCCTTAATCAAAAAGGTTTGCGTGCTACAAAGGTAAGTCTGCTTTACAATTTTCCAAAAGACGTTGAAAGTCACCTTGCGGACGGAAAAATCCTTGAAAAAGCGGTTGAAAATCTTTGCGGACAAATTGATAAAGTTTACAGCGAAGGTTTTAACATTGTGATTTTGAGCGACCGCGGTGTTGACGAAAGCCATGCCGCAATTCCGTCTTTGCTGGCAGTTAGCGCAGTTGAGCAGCATTTAATCCGTACAAAAAGGCGGACTCTTTGTTCTGTAATTTTGGAATCTGGCGAGATCCGCGATGTGCATCAGGCGGCAATGTGCCTTGGTTACGGCGCCCGGGCTATAAATCCTTATCTTGCTCATGAATGTATTTCTGAACTCATTGATAAAAAACTTTTGGACAAGGATTATCATACTGCGATTGACGACTACAACAAGGCGATTATGAACGGAATTGTAAAAATTGCCGCAAAAATGGGAATTTCGACCTTGCAGTCGTACCAGTCGGCTCAAATTTTTGAGGCAGTTGGTATTTCTAAAGAGCTTACCGAAAAATATTTTACAAACACTGTAAGCCGAATTGGCGGAATCGGTTTAAAAGAAATCGAAGAGGACATAAATTTCCGTCATTCTTCTGCTTACGAAGAAAAACTTGAAGACCTGCTGACTGTAAACAACCGCCTTATGAAGCTTGATATGCTCGGCGAACACAAATACAAGGCTGGCGAAACTTGCGAAGACCATTTGATTACGCCTCAGCTGATAAAAGTTTTGCAGGAAAGCTGCCAGTCTGGCGATTATGAAAAATTTAAGGCTTATTCGGCAATGGTTGATGACAGTTCCCATCCTCACACTTTGCGCGCCTTGGTTCAGTTTGATTTTGAAAATGCAGTGCCGGTTGACATAAGCGAAGTTGAAAGCGTTGAGGAAATCGTAAAACGCTTTAAGACTGGAGCTATGAGTTACGGTTCAATCTCGGAAGAAGCTCATAAATGCCTTGCCGTTGCAATGAACCGCCTGCACGGAAAATCAAATTCTGGTGAGGGAGGAGAAAATCCTGACCGTTTTGGAACTGAATATTCTTCGGCAATAAAGCAGGTTGCTTCCGGACGTTTTGGCGTTACTGAAGAATATTTGCTTTCTGCAAAAGAAATCCAGATTAAATGCGCCCAGGGCGCAAAACCGGGAGAAGGCGGACACTTGCCTGGCAAAAAAGTTTATCCGTGGATTGCCCGTACCCGCTACGCAACTCCTGGAGTTTCTTTGATTTCGCCGCCTCCTCATCACGATATTTATTCGATTGAAGATTTGGCTCAGCTTATTTACGACTTAAAAAATGCGAACAGAAAAGCGGATATTTCTGTAAAACTTGTAAGCGAGGCTGGAGTTGGAACTATTGCGGCTGGTGTTGCAAAGGCCGGCGCTCAGATTATTTTGATTTCCGGTCATGACGGTGGAACTGGAGCGGCTCCAATAAGTTCTATTCACCATGCAGGTCTTCCGTGGGAAATGGGACTTGCGGAAACTCATCAGACTTTGATTCAGAATAATTTGCGCGGTCTTGTACGGCTCGAAACTGACGGAAAACTTATGGACGGCCGCGACGTTGCAATTGCTGCAATTTTGGGCGCGGAAGAATTTGGTTTTGCGACTGCGCCTCTGATTGTAATGGGCTGTAAAATGCTCAGAGTCTGCAATCTCGACACCTGTCCGTTTGGAGTTGCAACTCAGAACGAAAAACTCCGTGCAAAGTTTCCTGGAAAACCTGAATATGTCGAAAACTTTATGCGCTATGTTGCCCAGGAAATTCGCGAAATTATGGCAAAACTCGGAATCCGTTCAGTTGAAGAACTTGTCGGAAGAACGGATTTGCTTAAGCTGAAGAAAAAACAGGGATTTAGCAGGGCAAATCTTCTGGATATAGGCCGGATTCTTGCTCCAACGGACGATACCTGGAAAACGCATTTTGAAAACGGAAAACTCAAGGACGAAAAAGAATCTCTTGAATTTAGTATCGATGCGCTCAGACTTCTGCCAGTAATGGATAATTCGCGGCTTACGACTCTCAAATACGATGTTCAGTGCACGGACAGAACTGCAGGAACTATTTTGGGTTCTGTAATTCAGGAAAAGTACGGAAATTCTCTGGAAGAAGACAAGTATGTCGTGCATTTTACAGGCGGAGCCGGACAGTCGTTTGGAGCGTTTATTCCAAAAGGACTGACTTTGCGTCTTTCCGGAGATGCGAACGATGCTGTCGGAAAAGGCCTTAGCGGCGGAAAAATTGTCGTGCAGCCATCGGAAGATTTTGAGGGCGAGGCGGACGAAAACGTTATTGTCGGAAATGTCGCATTTTTTGGAGCAACGAGTGGAAAAGGTTTTATAAATGGAGTTGCCGGAGAAAGGTTTTGCGTGCGGAATTCCGGGGCAACCGTCGTTTCTGAAGGCTGCGGCGACCACGGTCTTGAATATATGACCGGAGGAATGGCAGTGATTCTCGGAAAAACAGGAAAAAATCTTTGCGCAGGAATGTCGGGCGGAGTTGCCTATATTCTTGATGAAAAACACGACCTTTACAAACGGCTGAACAAAGAAATGGTAACAATGTACGACCTGGACGACGAGACAACTGTTGCCAGAAATAAAACTGATTGTGAAATTTTAAAAGATTTGATTGAACAGCATTACGAAGAAACTGCCTCTAAAAAAGCGAAAAAAATTCTTGAAGACTGGGAAAATTATATTCCGAAGTTCAAGAAAATTATTCCAAACGACTATTTGCGAATGATGACGGAAATCCGGCTGGCGGAAGAGTCCGGAGAAATTTACGAAGACGCTGTGATGAGCGCTTTTAAGAAAGTTACTGCGTAAGAAAATGCGGCAGGGGGCGGAAGGGCGCGAAAGCGATGTTTTTGCGGCGGTTGAGCTTTGCGAAACCAGAGCAAAAATATTGGAGGCGAAAGCCGGAACCCTGAAGCACCCGGTTTTGTGCAGCAATGCGAAACAAAAGCCGCCTGTAAAAACTGGAGTTTTAAAATGGGATTAAAAGATGAATGTGGTGTCTGTGGAATATTCAGACCGGAAAATCTCGAAAGCGACTCGACTGCTTCTTCGATGGCGTATTTTGCGCTTGTAAGTTTGCAGCATCGGGGGCAGGAAAGCGCAGGAATTGTTGTCAGCGACGGTCAGACCTTAAAATTGAAAAAAGAAATGGGACTCGTCGGCGACGTTTTTCATAAAGAAGATTTTGAAGAATTGAAGGGAAGAATTGCGATTGGCCATGTGCGCTATGCAACGGCAGGTGGACGGACGATTGAAAATGCTCAGCCTATGTTGAATAGTTTTAAGCTTGGTTCAATTGCCTTGGCCCACAACGGTCAGCTAGTAAATTATGAACCTTTGCGCGAAATGCTTGAAGATTCTGGAAGCACTTTTAATTCGACAAGCGACACTGAAGTTATTTTAAAATTGATTGCGCGTTCGTACAAAAAAGGAATTGAAAATGCGATTCACGGAACGATGCAGCTTATAAAAGGTTCGTATGCATTGTGCATTTTGACCCAGGATTCTTTAATCGGTGTCCGCGATCCGAACGGAATTCGTCCTTTGTGCCTTGGAAAATTGCCGGAAGTTGACGGTAAGCCGGGCGGATATATTCTTGCAAGTGAAAGCTGTGCGATTGATTCGGTGAATGGAGAGCTTATACGCGACATTAAACCTGGAGAAATTATTATTATCAATAAAGACGGGATTCATTCTTCGTCAATTGATGTAAAAAACCGTAAGCAAACCTGCGTTTTTGAGTATGTTTATTTTTCAAGGCCGGACAGCGTTATTGACGGAATTCCTGTTCAGGAAGCGCGGTACAGAATGGGACAGGCTCTTGCTCTGGAAAGTTTTGTCGAGGCTGATGTTGTTGTTGGAGTTCCAGACAGCGGAATTGGCGCTGCGATGGGATATTCAAAAGCGAGCGGAATTCCTTATGTGACGGGAATTGTCAAAAATAAATATATTGGACGCACTTTTATTGCACCGACGCAAAAGGAACGCGAAAATATGGTTTTTGTAAAGTTGAATGCGATTTCGAGCGATTTGCGCGGAAAAAAAGTTGTTGTGATTGATGATTCTATTGTCCGGGGAACTACAAGCAGGCGTCTTGTTCAGATTTTGAGAAGGGCTGGAGCGAAGGAAGTTCATTTTAGGGTAAGCTCGCCGCCAGTAAAATTTCCGTGCCATTTGGGAATCGACACTCCAAGCAAAAACGAACTGATTTCGAGCATGCATGAGGTCGACGAAATTTGCAAGGAAATTGGAGCGGATACTCTTGCGTTTATAAGCCTGGACGGAATGATAAAGGCTTTGGGCGGCGACAGTTTTTGCAAAGGCTGCTTTAACGGCGAATATCCGGTTTAATATAAGTTTTGTTCAAAAATTCAAAAAGTTGAAAAATCTGAAAAGTTGGCTGTCCTAAAGCAAATAAAGTTTTGCAAGGGGCAGCCTTTTTTTAGTTTTTGATGAAAAGAAAGGCGGAATCTTTGTTATGGAAATTCCGCCTTTTCTGTTTGATTTTTATTCTATTTCTTTCTTCCGTTTACAGTAGCGTTGGCTTTGTCTATTTCCGCGCTGCATTTTAAGGCGAATTCCTTGTAGCCGTCAACCAAAGCGACCGCAGAAAGATATGGAATAAGCCTTGTGTTCAATGCTTCAAGAAGCGGCTTTTTTACGCTGCTCGCGCTTTGCCCTTTTGTTACGCTTGCGTGTGTAAATTCATCGTTCGCTTTATTGAAGTTGTTCTGCGCGCTTCTAAGGCTTGTTGTAATTTCTCCGACGCCTTCAAGAGATTCAATATTCGCCATTGCCTCCGCTGCGCTTAAGTCTTCGAGAAGGCTTTCAATCAAAGATGATTCTTCCGCATAGTTTTTTGTGATTATTGACTTTCCGTATTTTTGAAAAATTGCGAGAAGATTCTGAGCCGCCGCCTTTTTCGCAGGAATCGGAAGAGCCGCATAGCCGTTCAATGCGTCAGAAAGATTTCTGACAACCTCGTCCCTTGCAATGTCCGCCTCGTCAAGGGTGCTTGTAACCTTGTCGCTTTTGATTGCCGTTGTAAGAGCGGCCGAAAGGCTTTCAATGTCCGTCATCACGGTCTTGAGATTTGCGTCTTTTGCCACAGTTCCGTCAGCGTTCGATGCCGCGTCCTTGTACAGACGCACAAGAACGTCAGAAAGTGTGTCGAGTTCTGCGACCCGAAGTGATGTTTTTGCTTTGTTCATTTTTTTTCCTCCTTATGAATAAAAACAAAAATAGTGCCGTTTTTTGCGGCAATACAGGGGTTAAAAAATAAACAAGACAAACTCCGAACTTTTGTAAGAATAAATCTCCGGTTTTCCGCAAAATTGCGCTGTTCTGATTTTTTTTGAACGGTGAATTTTGTTTATTTTTCTCTTCGATATGATATGAATCTAATAAAATTCCTATGTGCAAGGCAAGAAGAAAATGACGATTTAAAAAAAACTCTTGAATAAGGCTCGTCATTATGACGAGACAAGAAAAAGTGTTTGGGCAGCGTTCGTCACCGTGACGAAACGAGAAAAAGTGCTTGAACAGCGTTCATTACCATGACGAAACTAGAAAAAGTGCTTGAACAGCGTTCATTACCATGACGAAACTAGAAAAAATACTTGAACAGCAATCGTCATTTTGTCGAATTTTGAAAAATCGTTTTCCTTAATAGATTTATTTTTATGGAATGTGCGAATTTTTTTTAAGCTCCGCGTTGTTGACAACGTCGATATCCTATTTTAGAATATCGTCATGTTTTCAAAAACTAGTCCTAGCACGGTCAGTAGGGCAAGAAATTTTTCTTTGTCGGATATGAAATCAAATTCTTCTGCGTTTCATTCTGAGCATGCTGATTTGTTTTGCGGTAATTCTCTTGATTTGTATAAGAACTGGGCTTCTCCGACTGTAATTGTTTCGGACGGCGGATATGGAATTTTGGGATTTGACGGCGATACTGCAAGCTATTCGGAACTTGGAGAATGGTATGAGCCGCACATAAAGGAATGGAGCAGATATGCGCTTCCGTCCACGACGCTTTGGTTCTGGAATACCGAGGTCGGCTGGGCGACGGTTCATCCTTTGCTTGAAAAGTACGGCTGGAAATACGTGAACTGCAATGTTTGGAACAAGGGAATGAGCCATGTCGCCGGAAACGTGAACACTGAGAAGATTAGAAGGTTTCCTGTCGTCACGGAGCTTTGTGTTCAATATTCTTTTACTCCGAAAATAAACGGCATGACTTTACAAGAATGGCTTATCTCGGAATGGAAACGAACTGGGCTTGCTATGAATGAAGCGAATATTGCCTGCGGTGTGAAAGCGGCCGCTACAAGAAAATATCTCACAAAAGACCATCTTTGGTATTTTCCTCCTGCTGATATGTTTGAAAAACTTTCTGATTATGCAAATTTGCATGGAAATGAAGGAGGCAAGCCTTATTTCAGTTTGGACGGAAAAAATTTTGTAAAGTCTGATGAATGGGCAAAAATGAGGTACAAATTTCATTGTCCGCTTGGTTACACGAATGTTTGGGACAGGGCTGCATTGTCTGGAAAAGAGCGGATAAAATCTCCAAAAGATAATTCTCATTCAGCACATCTTAATCAGAAGCCATTGGATTTGATGAAACTGATAATCGAGACTTCAAGCGACAGGGGAGATGTTGTGTGGGAGCCGTTCGGAGGGCTTTTTTCAGCGTCTCTTGCGGCTTCTCTTCTTGGAAGAAAATCTTTTGGAGCTGAAATTGACGAGGCGTATTTTTCGCTTGGTGTTTCAAGATTCAAGGAACTTTCGCTTTTATATGTTTAGTTTTTCTTTTATCAGTTTTTGATTTTTCGCGCTGTCTGGATTTGCAATTATCTTGCTCCATTTCAAGATTGGCAGTCCACAAAATTCCGTGTTCATAATTGAAGATTTGAACTCTTCAATCGCTAGATGCTGAATCCTGTCAATTTTTGCGTAGTTTGTGTCGAGCCTATAGTTGAATTTGCTGAATAGTTCGCGAATTTTTGTCTGGAAACCTTTTTCAAGCGAATATTCCTCATTTAGCAGCTTGTTTTTTTGAGCAAGCTGCATTGCTTTTTTTATCTCATTTTCCTGAATTTTATAGCCGTTTGTGTTTGTCTGCTGCAAATTTGCAGTTCGGCTTTCAGTGTTTTCAGGTTCAAGTATCAGGTAATCAGGCGGATTGAAATAATGGTTGTCTCTTGTCTCTGCAATTGATTTTCCTGAGATAAAGCTAGTTCCGATAACGACAGGTTTCCCGTAGATTATGTGTTCTGGAAGCCAGCAAACGATAAGGACATAGGTTTGATTGTCTGAAAAGAATTTTTGGCTGTCTTTGAATCTTGCAGTCATTTCGGTTGCAAGCGGAAACCATGCTTTTATTTCAATTCCCGGAGCAGGGGATATTGAAGAGTCAAAAATCGCATCTGGAAATCCCGGGTCTTGTCTTTTCCATCTGCCTATTTCTGAAAGCTCTGGAATTTCATTGAAAAAATCTACGGCGCGGAATTCTATGAGATTTCCGACAATTGGAGAAAGTTTTGATATTATTTTGCAAAGATGTGCGGCTTCGGTACTTGTCTTAGGTTTTGCGATATTCAGAACATCGAGATTAAATTTATTTAAGGTTTTTAACGATTCATTTACTAGAAGAAGAACGTCATTTGTATTCATTTATGGTGCTCCTTATTGCATCAGACGGGTCGGCTTTTAAGGTTCTGCAAATTTCGATGAATTCGTTAAGAGTGAGGCGTTTTTGCATTGTTTCATATTTGGAGATGAATGATTGGGGGTCGTTTCAGTTTTTCGGACAGCTGCTTTTGGGTTATTCCCGAAAGATTCCGCTGCGCTATGAGCCAGTTTATGATTTTTTCATCTGATGTCATATTTTTTTATCGGTTATTTTTTGAAATGTTTTTAATGGAAAGTATCAAGCTACAGATTTCTTCAAAAATTTCATTCTATATTTTTTTGTTTCTATTGACAGAAACACTGTTTAAGGTGTATGTTTCTGTATGTAGAAACAAGAACTGAGCGGGCGTTGCGGGCTGGCGTTTGAAGCCCGCTGGAAGGGGTAGCGTAAGACGCGTATGCGGCTGTCGCGCAGGGGAAGACTTTCCCCTCCTTTATTATTCGCTTGCTTGGAATTTGTTTTTTTACCGGCTTTTTTGGAGGAAAAATATGATTTTGGTTATAGATAATTACGACAGTTTTACTTTTAACGTTGTTCAGAGCCTGCAGATGTACACTAAGCAGGAAATTCGGGTTGTAAGAAACGACGAATATTCGGTTTTGCAGCTTGCGCAGATGAAGCCGGATTTTCTGGTTGTTTCTCCGGGGCCTGGAAATCCTTCTCAGGCTGGAGTGAGTGTTGAAGCCATCAGGTTTTTTGCCGGAAAAGTGCCTATTTTGGGAATTTGTCTTGGACATCAGGCGATTGGAGAAGCTTTTGGCGCAAAAATTGTGCATGCAAAAAATGTCTGCCACGGAATTATTCAGGATATTGAGCTTGATGGAAAAGGTCTGTTCCGCACGATTGGAAAAAGCTGCAAATTTACGCGCTATCATTCGCTTGTGATTGATGAGAAAAGTTTGAGTTCTGATTTTGAAGTTACGGCGCGTGCAAAAGACGGCGATATTATGGGAATTCGTCACAAAACTCTGCCGATAGAAGGAGTTCAGTTTCATCCGGAATCGATTGCGAGTGAACACTGCAAGGATATTTTTTTGAATTTTATAAATTACAGACGCGAAAATCTTCCTGTTGCGGATTATTTGAATCAGCTTCTTGAAAAAAAAGATTTGACGGAAGAGCAGGCTTCGTTTTTTATGGAAAATGTTGCCGACGGAACGATGGATGAGCGTGTTATGGCGGCAATTCTCGTTGCCATTCAGGCAAAGGGCGTTTCTGTGAGCGAAATGACTGGCTGTGCACGCGCGCTTTTAAAAATAAAGACTCCGTTTGTCTGCGAAAAAAAAGGTCTGGCAGAAATTGTAGGAACTGGCGGCGACTGCAAGGGAAGCTTTAATATTTCCTCGCTTTCTGCCATTGTTGTTGCAAGCTGCGGTCAGCCAGTTGCAAAACACGGAAACCGCGCTGTTTCTTCAAAATCGGGGGCAGCCGACTTTTTTGAGAATCTTGGAATAAATATTATGGCGGAGCCTGAAAAAACTGCGGCCCTGGTTGAAAAAACGGACTTTGGCTTTTTGATGGCGCCGGTTTATCACGCTGCAATGCGTTTTGCGGCTCCTGTAAGAAAAGTTTTGGGCGTTAAGACGATTATGAATATTTTGGGACCGCTTTTAAATCCTGCCGGTGCAGAATATGAAGTTTTGGGAGTTTTTTCAAAGTCGCTTTTAAAGGATTATGCAAGGGCTGCAAAAAAACTGGGAGCAAAGCGTGTAATGACGGTTGCAAGCGATGACGGCTATGACGAAATTTCTCCTTGTGCAAAAACGCACGCATTTTTAATCGACGAGCGCGGACACGAAGCGTCTTTTGTTATTGAACCTTCAAAATTTGGAATAACGGACGCGGACGAAGACAAGCTTTCTGGCGGAAATGGAAAAGAAAACGCGGCGCTCGGAATGGAAGTTTTGAACGGAAAAGGCAGAAAAACAATCCGTTACGCAGTCGGAATGAACGCAGGAGCGGTTTTGTACCTTTCTGGCAAGGCAAAAAACTTAAAAGAAGGCTACGACATGGCTCTCGAATCGATTGATACTGGAAAGGCTCTTGCAAAGCTTAACGAGATTGTGGAAGTGAGCAGAGGAATGTAACAAAATTATGAAAAATGTAATTGCACAGATTGTAGAACAGCGAAAAAAAGACATTGCCACTCGAGGTTACAATTTTGGTTTTGAAATTCCCAAAAAACGCATCCGTCCTGTAAATCCCTTTATGACGGAACGTGGGGTAATCCTGGAAGTAAAGCGGGCAAGTCCAAGCAAAGGCGACATTGCTCCAGACTTAAATCCTGCCAAAACTGCAAAAAAATATCGCGCGAATGGTGCAAAGGCAATCAGCTGTCTGACCGAAGAAAATTATTTTAAGGGAAGTCTTTCCGTTTTGATGGAGGTTTGCGCCGCTGTTCCTGATGTTGCCGTTTTGAGAAAAGATTTTTTGATTGATGAGCGCGAAATCGAAATTGCATATCTTTGCGGAGCAGATGCAGTTCTTTTGATCTCGGGAATTTTAACTTTAGAAAAAATGAAGTCTATGACGGCAAAATGCGCAGAACTTGGAATCCGCGCCTTTGTCGAAGTCCGCACGGAAGATGATGCAAAAAAAGTTCTTGAAGTAAAAAAATATTTTCCAAATACGATTGTTTGCGGAGTAAATTCGCGCAACTTAAAAGATTTTTCGATAGATCTTCTTGTTCCTGCCCAGCTCAAAAAAACTCTTGGTGGCGATGTGATTTTTGAAAGCGGAATTACAACGCCCGATGCGGCTTTAAAAATCGGTTCAATGGGATTTTCCGGAATCTTACTTGGAGAATTTGCCGCACGCAATCCGGAAAAAGCCTGCGATTTTGTAAATGCGTTTGGACTTTCAAAAGAAAATCTTTACGGCAAAAAAATGATTGAGCTTGCCGAAAAACTCGCCTTAAAAAACAATTCGGGCGAAAAAAAACGTCCTTTTGTAAAAATCTGCGGACTTACGCGCAAAAAAGACGTTGTTCTTGCAGATTCTCTTGGAGCGGATTTTGTAGGTTTTATTTTTGCAAAGGAATTTGGGCGGAATGTCTATGGCGAAAAATTTGCGGAAATCCAAAATATTCTTCCGTCTGTAAAGGCTTTTAAGGTTGGAGTTATAACAAATCCAAAAAGCGAGGAATCTTACTTTGCGGCAGAACTTGTAAAAAAAGGCATACTGGATTTTATCCAAATTCACGGAATTGATTACGAAAATACGCCGGATTATCTAAAAAATATTCCTCATTATTTTGCTCTGACCGAAAAAACAGGAAGCTTTGAAAAAAAATCGGAAAAACTTTCAGCCTTTGGCGAGGCGAGATTTTTGCAGGATTCTAAAAATCAGAACTTTTTTGCCAGCGAAAATTCGCATCTTTGGATTGCAGGCGGAATCACTCCCGAAAATGTGCACGAGGTCTGCAAAAAATACAATCCGGAGCTTGTCGATGTATCCGCCGGAGTCGAAGACGGCGTTTTGGGTGAAAAAAGCGAATCAAAAATAAAAAAACTGGTTGAAGAATTAGAAAAATAGGGGGCGTTACGGGGGAATTTCCCCCGTAGAGAGGGTAGCGGCCAACGAAGTGGACGCGCAGGGAGAGACTTCTCCCTCCTTTTAAAATCCCAGATTGTCGTTTACCAAAATTACGTTGATTCTGCCAGGGTGTTTTGAAAATCTTGTAATCAAAAACTGGCAGCAGATTGTGTCCGGGCTTTTGCAGTCGAAACATTTTCCTGTTTTTTTGCATGGTGTGTCAATGTTGAACCTCTGTGCGTTTGTCGGAGCTGCTATGTTGCGTGCTCTTTTTATTGCGCTGTCCAAATCGGCGCAGATTTTGTTCATTCCGACTATAAAAACAACTTTTTTTGGACCTTGAGCTATGCACGAAACTCTGTTTGCGTTTCCGTCGATGTTCACTATTTCGCCGTCGCTCGTCATTGCGTTTGCGCTTGCCAAAAAAATGTCTGCGTCGTAAGCCGCCATAAGTCCTGCACGTGGTTCCATTTGTGCCCGGTCGATGTAGTTGTATTTTCCGTTTTTGAGAGCGTCAATCAGACCGATTTCAGTTGCGGAAGTGCAGCCTCCCATAGCGATTGTGCTGTTTTCTGGAATCAGCGAGAGTGCGGTTTTGAGAGCATCTTCTTTTGAAGCGGCATAAAAACCGGTCATATTGCGCGATTCAAGCCCTTTGATAACAGTTTGAGCCAAAGCCTCGTTTTTTTTAGCGATATTTTCGTTCATAGCGTGTACCTCGAATTGTTCTATTTTAGCATATATAACATAAAAAACGCAGAGCAAAGCAGAAAAATAATCCGGGTGGCTTTTTGTTCCGCAAGGCTGCACAAAAACCGGGCTCTCCAGGGCTACGGCATAAGCCTCCGGTATTTTTGCAGGCAAAAACACACGCTCTGCGTCCCTTCCGATCCACTGCCACAGGCAGGGCGTGCGCAAAAAAATCAAAAAAAAACCGGGCCGTGTTGTATCACGTAAAAATCTAACCGAAAGTATGATTCACAAATACTGTTAATTCCATTGGTTTTGTCGCACACCTTCCGTGAGGCTTGTTTTTCTGTCGTTTGCCTTTTAGGGTTCTGTTAACAGTGGCGCTTGAAATCCACAGAAGTTTAGATTGAGCTTCTGCTTTTGGGGACTTTCAACTTTTGTAGTTCTTATTGTAGTGTTATTGAAATTGAATATTTTCTGTGGAAGCCTGCGAGCTGAATGTATTCATTAAGAATAGCTTTCTTTGATTTTCTGTCAGAATGACGGTACCGTTCTGCAATTTCTCTTGTTACCGAATTGCGTTCTTTCATAGTTAACCCCATATTTTTCTCCAGCAGATTTAATTCTACTGGATTTTATTTGGGTAAGATTTTCATCTGATTCACAACTTTTTTTTCGATAAGATTTAACGTGATTCAATTCGTTTTATTGACAAAATGCGGGGGGGGGGGATACTCTTGATAGTAGAATTTTTTTTGAGAGGATTATTTATGAAATTTAAGAAATTAAGCTCCTTGCTTTTTGCGTTTGTATTTGCATTCGCTTTTCTTGTTGCAGGCTGCAGCAACGACTCTACGGAAGAGCAATCAAGCACAATTATGCTTTCTGCCGAAGCAACGAGTGCAACTGTTGGCGATGTGGTTTCACTTTCAGTTTCATTCAGCGGCTGGTCGGAAAATCCTACGGCTGTCGATGTCTATGTGAAGGAGTCAAGCGATGCTTTAAAAACCGGAGTCGCGGTTTCAGCTGGAAAAATCACACTGCACACATCGCATTTTGAAGCGGGAACTTACAACTTGTATGTTGCAAGCGGAAGCGTTAAGTCGAACAGCATTGAAGTTACGCTGACGAAAAATGCATTGAAAGCACCGGCGGGACTTGCGGTTGCGGCTTCAACAGAAACGAACACAGTAAAAGTTACTTGGACAAATAA
>SAMEA104315426__coassemble_338_pt1 | contig 34633 bp, 21 predicted proteins | sample SAMEA104315426__metabat2_high_PE_039 | metagenome-assembled genome bin SAMEA104315426 (sample SAMEA104315426) | gut metagenome | biome: Monkey gut; feature: monkey-associated habitat; material: faeces | place: China | collected 2013 | reverse complement strand
ATTCTCGCCATCCGTGGCTCGCCGCTAACGCGGTGTTTTTAGGGGAGAAAAAATGACAACCCACGACAGAACTTTAATTTTCAATCTTTGCGTCGCACTTTTTAATATAATACTCGGACTTGCAATAGAACTCGTATTGGTTGGAGGAAGTTTTATTTTCCTCTCAAAATTTCCAGCTATTGCAAACGGCATTTCGGTAAACGTTTTGCTTCCATTTATACTTTTTGCAGGAATCATCCTCGCAATGATGCTCAGCGTAAAAACAATAAGCTGGGCAATTAAAAAATTCGATTTGAAAAATAAACTGGAACAAAAAGCCATAAAACGCTACATCCACGAAGAATTATAAAATTCTTCTGCGCCTTTTAGTCCTCCGCAAAAAAAAAGACGCAGACATTTTCAAAAATAGATTTGCAAAAAACTTATTCTTCAAATTCCTCAAACAGCAGTTCCGACAGTTTTGCATTTCCTTCCGCCTGATGCGCACCAAGCCTGTACGTTCCAGCCGTCAAAGTCATTTTTTTACCGGCAATGTCTGTACTTTCTGTTTTGGTTTTCGGCAACTCTTCTGAAGAAACAATTTCCTCCTTAAAAACCGCTTTTCCGTCTTTTGAAGCAATTGAAATTCCATACAATTTTGTTTGTGAACTTCCCAATGTTTCAGTAACCGTCAAATACATCTTTTTTTCAACCGAAAATTCCACAAATCCCTGCTGTTCTTTACTCTTTAATTCAAGCACCGCAAAATTTTCATCAATTTTTGCACTTACCCTAATATTATTTACAGTTTGAAATCCTTCATTTGCCGCCTGTTTTTGGAATCCGCCGTTTACACCCATCTTATATTGCCCGGCAACTACAATAAAGCAGCATTTTTCCGCTTCTTCCTGGCTTTCGTAGTGAATCCCGCAATTCAAACAAAAAAAATCGCTTTCTCCAAAGTCAATTTTTGCAATTAAATTTCCGCAATCTTTCTTTTCATCTTCATAAACTTCAATTTCAAGCTTTTTAGAAACCACAGAACACGAAGAAATTTCAAAATCCACCGTCCAAACTCCAACAAAATACGTTGCATTTTTTGCGGTACTGTCAAGCTTTAAGGTTCCGTTTTCCAGACAAACAAAATCTTTTAATGAACCGTCAGCATAAAAAATCGCCAAATTCGGATACAAAGAGTCATTTTCTCCAATAATTACAGAAATTTCGTAATCATAGCCAGCTTCAGTCTTTATTTTTACAAATTTCATTTCGCTTTTAGAAAGAGCAAAATCACCTTCTTCAAATTCAACCGGAACTGCATAAAAACTTGCAGCCGCCGTTTCTTCCATCAAAATTTCAACTTCCTTAGAATTTTTTCCTTTAGAAACTGTTTTTCCATTTTTATCCAAAAGATGAATTTCAATTTCGCCCTCAGCATAAATTCCGCACGGAATTCCTTCAAACGTAAAAATATAATTACTTCCGGGAACATAATTTTCTTGAGAATTCTCCTCAGTTTCAGTCTTCTCCGCACAAGAAAAATCCAGCTCTTCCAGCCAGACAAATTCACCTTCAGTTTTATATGCCAGTTTTACAGAATTCGTCTGAACCGCAACAACACGGGCATTTTGTTCTGCAATTTTTGCATAATCCGGAACAAAAACCGTAACTTTTGTGCTTCCGTATTCAAAATTTTCATTTTCCGCCATTCCACCGCCAGAAGAACCATGTGAACAGCCGAACAAAAACCAAACACAAACCGCCAAAACTAAAATTTCCGTCATTTTCTTAAGATTTTCTTTTTTCATTTTTCCTCCATTAAAAATTCGATTTAAAGTTTTTGGGTGGCTTTTTGTTCCGCCAAGCTGCACAAAAACCGGGCTTTTCGGGGTTCCGCTAACGCTCATTGGCTGCCCGCCAACGGCCTTGCCGCCCCTACAATCCCTGCCACAAACAAAAAAACCACTCACAAAAACTTTTCACCTTTCTATATATTTAGTTGCGCTAAATGTTAAAAAATGACAAAAAATTTGAAAAAAAAATAAAAAAATCTTTGTATTCGTTCTAAAAAACGTTTATTCCCACTAAAAAAGCTTATTTTTTATTTTTAACACAATTAAAACCTTAAAATTGAATTTCTTGTTTCTATTCCCGTGTTTTAGTGATATTATATAAAAAGGTATTTTTTAACAAAAAGTTTTAACTTTAAAAATTATGGAGAAATTTATGATTGGAAATGTAATTGTTGGACAGTCTGGCGGACCTACAGCTGTAATCAATTCATCACTCGCCGGCGTTTATCAAACCGCTAGAGATCGTGGTGCAAAAAAAGTTTATGGTATGCTTCACGGTATCAAAGGACTTCTCGACCGGCAGTATGTTGATTTGTCCCAGAAAATCCGTTCAGCAATGGAAATAGATCTTTTAAAAAGAACTCCGTCTTCTTATCTCGGTTCTTGCCGTTATAAGCTTCCTGACGTTGCCAGCGACAAAGCGACTTTTGAAAAAATCTTTGCAATTTTAAAAGAACTCGAAATTGAGTATTTCTTCTACATCGGCGGAAATGACTCAATGGACACAATTGCAAAACTTTCTCAGTATGCTGAAGAAATCAAAAGCCCAATCCGCTTTATTGGCGTGCCAAAAACAATCGACAACGATCTGGCAATTACAGACCACACACCAGGTTTTGGTTCAGCGGCAAAATTCATCGCTTCTACAATGAAAGAAATCATTCGCGACGGCCTTGTTTACGACTATCCAACTGTAACTGTAGTTGAAATCATGGGCCGCAATGCAGGCTGGCTTACTGCCGCTTCTGCACTTTCTAAATCAGAAGATTGCGAAGGCGTTGATTTAATTTATCTTCCAGAAAAACCTTTCAACATCGACATGTTCATTACCCGCGTAAAAGAAATTTCCGCTTCTGGAAAATCTGTTGTAATCGCTGTTCCTGAAGGAATTAAACTTCCTGACGGACGTTATGTTTTCGAACTCGGCCAGCATGCTGATTCGGTTGATGCCTTTGGTCACAAACAAATGTCTGGAACCGCAAGTTTCCTCGCAACAAAACTTCAGCTTGAACTCGGAGTAAAGGCCCGCGCAATCGAACTTTCAACTCTTCAGCGTTGCGCTGCCCATATTTCAAGCCGCACCGACATTACAGAAGCTTTCAATGTTGGTGGAGCTGCCGTAAAAGCCGCATTTGAAGGCGAAACTGGAAAAGTCGTTGTTCTTAAGCGCGTTTCTGACGATCCATACATGTGTATTACAGAAACTGCCGACGTTCGCGACATTGCAAATGTTGAAAAGAAAGTTCCTCTTGAATGGATTTCTGGTGACGACCATGTTACAAAAGACTTGATTCACTACATCCATCCTTTAATTCAGGCAGAACTTAGTCCGATTATGGTTGACGGTCTTCCACGCCATTTGACGTTAAACTGCAACTAATTCACTTTTTAGGGTTGAATAATACGAATTTCTGCACTGGAATTCGTTTATTCAGCCTAGTTTTTTTCATATATTTTTCAATTATTTATATTCCTTTTATACATTCTTTTCGATTAGTTGCCACTAAAGTTTTATTTCAATAAAATATATAAATCATGAAAACTTCAAAATTTTATATTTCAACGCTCCGCGAAGCTCCGGCAGAAGCCGTAATCGCAAGCCACAAACTTATGCTCAGAGCAGGAATCACCCGCAAACTTGGAAACGGACTTTACACTTATCTTCCGCTGGGATTGCGCTCTCTTTATAAACTCGAACAAATAATCCGCGAAGAATGGAACAATACAGCAGAAGCTCTCGAATTTAAGCCAACAGTAATTGTTCCAGGCGACATCTGGAAAGAATCTGGCCGCTGGGAAACAATGGGCGCGCAAATGCTCAAAGCAAAAAACCGCGGTGAACAGGACATGGTTGTTTCTCCAACCGCAGAAGAAGCATTTACGGTTATTGTTCGTGACGGACTTACAAGCTACAAGCAGCTTCCAATCAACTGCTATCAGATAAACACAAAATACCGCGACGAAATTCGCCCTCGTTACGGCGTAATGCGCGGCCGTGAATTTATCATGGCTGACGGTTACACAATGAATGCCGATGACGAATCTTTGGACGAATCATATAAACTCTACGAAAAAGCATATTTCCGCATCTTCAAACGTCTCGGACTCAAAATTATTCCTGTACGTGCAGATTCTGGCGCAATGGGAGGAAGCGGTTCAGAAGAATTCATGGTTGAATCCCCAATCGGCGATGACACATTGATTATCTGCCCGAACGAAAAATGTGGTTTTGCGGCAAATGTCGAAAAAGCATGGTGCGCTTCTGACGATTCTGTAAACAAAAAAGGCGAAAAACCGTCAAAAACAGATCTCCCTGTCGAAATGGTAGCAACTCCAAACGTTTTCTCAATAGAAGATATGGAAAAATTCTTTGACGAATCACCAAAAATGTTCATCAAAGCTCTCATTTACCGCGTAATCAACTCATCACTCGACATGACAGGCGCAAACGGCGCAGACAAATGGAAGAGGGTAAAAGACCCTGCCGGCGATTACTATCCACTTTCTTATGTTTGTGTTCTTATCCGCGCAGATTTAGACGTAAACGAAGCAAAACTTGCAGCAACCCTCAAAGCATCGGAAGTTGTTCTTGCAGAAGCAGAAGAAGTTCTTGAATACGCAGGCGCTCCACACGGTTTTGTTGGTCCAATCACAGCAAAATGTCCGCTCGTAGTTGATTATTCTGTCGTAAAAGACGGCGAAGCGCAGATGCACGATGCAATCGCAGGTTCAGGAAAAGACGGCTATCACATTACTCACGTTGAACCACTCCGCGACTTTGTTCCATACATCAATGCAGACGTCCGCACAGTAAAAGAAGGCGACAAATGCCCTCTCTGCGGCGAAACTTTCTATACAAGAAAAGGAAACGAACTCGGTCACATCTTCAAACTCGGCCACAAATACACAAAATCAATGCACGTAACCTTCCTTGCAAAAGACGGCAAACCTGCAGAACCAACAATGGGCTGCTACGGAATCGGTGTTGACCGCACTCTTGCTTCAATCATCGAAAAAAACAACGACGAAAAAGGCATTATCTGGCCAATGTCAGTTGCACCGTTCCAAGTTTGCATCGTTCCAATCAAATACAACGGAGCAATGAAAGAAGTTGCCGACACACTTTACGAAAAACTCACAAAAGCAGGAATCGAAGTCCTTCTTGACGACCGCGACGAACGCCCTGGAGTAAAATTTGCCGATATGGAACTGATTGGAATTCCGCTCAGAATTACAGTCGGCGACAAAAATCTTCCGAATGTTGAATTCAAGCCACGTAGCGCAGCCGAAGCAGAACTTGTTCCAGCAGAAAGCGCAGCAGAAAAAGCAATTCAATTTGTAAAAGACGAGCTCGCAAAGCTTCAGGCATAAACTAAAAAAGGCTCAAAATGCAGATTTTCAGCCTTTTAGCTTAAAAAACGTCATCAAAATAAAAAAAAACGGTCATTAAACTAAAGCCAAAACCGGCAAAAGCAAAATGACCGTCTTTTTTCACTTTTTTTCAATCGAGGAAATATGAAATCCGCTCCTTCAAAAAAATCCTTTTTTTCAGTTTTGTTTTTTTCACTTTTTTCTTGTCTTTTTGCACTTCCGGGCGTAACAAAAAAAATTCCGGATTTGTCGGGACAGTTCGTTTATTACGAAGACAAAAGCTTTGAGCGCGAATCATATTTCGGAATCATTTTCTACGACGAAGGAACTTACGGTCTGCGCTATTTTGCACCGTCAAAAACAGACGTCAAGCCACTTTTACCAAAAAAAGACATTCAAATTCTTTTTTCGCTCGACATTACAAAAAAATACGTTGAACTTACCGGCGAACGCATAATTTCCGCAATTACGCCAGAAGACACAGACATAATCAATTATCTTCACGATATGCTTTACGAACTTACAGCACGTCTCCAAAAAGCTTCTCCAAATGGTTTTATCGAAGACAAAATTACCGTTCCACAGGAATTTGAACAATTTGGCGGCGAGGTAAAAGTCAATTTCGATCCGCTCATTCCAATTTTCAACGTAAAATCAATCGAAGACTCAACTGGAAAAATCGTTTTTAACCTTGTAACCGCAGGTCAACTTTCTTCTTCTTCCGACGAAAATTTCAGTGCATTTGAGGGACTCCCTGTAAAAACCGAAGACCAGCATTCATTTTCTCTCAATAAAAAAGCCGAAAAACAAAAAATCACCTATAAAAAAACTTCCGGCTTCACCCAGAAAATCACTCTCGACAGCCAGTGGACAGCAAAAGCCGAAAATTTTTACACGCTTTCAAACAGCGCAATTCTCGCTTTTGACGTAATCGACCTTTCAAAAACCGATTCCGCACAAAAAGCAAACGTTTCCAACACTCTTTTACAAAAATTCACACTCGGCACAGACGGAACTTATCCTTATTCGCAATTGCAAAAATTAGAAACCTCAGCTTCCGGAACAAAAGTGTCAAACCTCTTTTTTAACGACATCTCAAAATCTTTTACGCGGGATTTTAAAATTTTAACACAACTCGACGAAAACCACCTTGCAATAATGTCATTGACCGTTTTTCAGGGAGTCTACAGCAAAAACAGCAAATATTTCGATTCAATTCTAAAATCGTATTCTGCAAAATAAATTTTTGAATTTCGGGTGGCTTTTTGCGCCGCAAAAACCGGGCTTTTCAGGGTTCCGCCTTTCGGCTCCAGACGCTTCCTTCACTCGCTGCTCTCGTTCAGTCCAGTGTCCGGCTTCGCCGCCCTTACAATCCCTGCCACATTTTTTTAATTAAAACTTGAGCGCGAAAGTGGACTTCCAATCCAAATTCCTTCACTTCCCAAATATTCTTTTTTCTGGCCTTCAATCAAAAACTGAACGCTGTTTACCGTTCCAAATTCTGTCGCAGTATAAACAATCTGCATAAGCTGAGCCTGATAACCGTCCATTCCGACCGTATTAAATTCAAATTGCTCATTAAAATTCAAATAAGCAACACCATCGCGCACAGAAGCCGACAAAAGCCTTGTTCCCTCAGGAATTAAACTTCTATAACCGCGTCCACTTTCCTGCGCATTCGGACCGGCAAGCAAGATATTCATATTAGTCACAAGAGGCGAATCATTTTTTTCAACAGGACGCGTAATCATTTTTCTGCTCAAAGTTCCATCTTCGCCAATATAAACAAAATAAATTTTTTGGTTAGTTATAGTAATAGTTTTCTTTTCAGGAACTTTTGGTTTTTCTTCTTTTTTTATATTTGCCGGAGAAGTTTCCGCACTTTTTTCTATTTTTTCCTCTTTTTTTACAACCTGCGGTTTTTCTTCCGTTTTTTCGGTCTTTTTTATTTCTGCGCCCGAATTTTCTTTTTTCTGCTCAGAAACACTTTTATTCGCGGATTTATTTTCATCAATTTTTTCAACCAAAGGCAAAACTTCTGTTCCCAAATTTTCTTGAGAATTCTGTTTTTTTTCGGTTTTTAATTCAATAACAGTTTCAATTTCCGGTACTTTTTTTTCTTTTACTTCATGCTTTTGAATAAATTCCGGAGTACTTCCAAAAAGACGTTCAAAAAATCGCGTCGTTTTTAAATTTGAATATATATCATCCTGTTTTACCAAAAACACAATTAAGAGAATCAAAAATCCAAGAATCCAGCAAGCGAATGCCAATCCTGTCGAATTTTTTCTGTTTTTTTCATTTTTTGCCATATCATCTAGTATAATTGACACCAAATTAAAAGTCCACGCAAAGCAGCAGAAGTTTGACAGAAGCGAAAAATTTTCGCAATTCCACTTGTTCCATTTTCTTTTAAACATTAAACTAATATCCGTACGAAATTTTAAATTGAGGCGATTTATGGATAAAAAAGGTGCTTTCTACGAACACAAAGAATTTGATTTAATTACTTTTGGAGAAACAATGCTTCGTCTTTCTCCTCCCGTAAATGAACTCATTTACAAAAGCGACTCTTTTAAAAAGCATGCAGGCGGAGCAGAACTCAATGTTGCCTGTGGAGTTTCTCTTTTAGGCTGCCGTTCTGGAATCATCACCCGTCTTCCAAAGAATCAACTTGGAACTTTCATCAAAAACCGCATCCGCTCATCTTCTGTCAGCGACGACTTTATCATCTGGGACGAATCTCCAGAAGCTCGTGTCGGAATTTATTTTTACGAAAATGGAGCTTATCCTCGCAAGCCGACAGTTGTTTACGACCGCAAAAATTCTTCCATCACAAAAATCAAGGAATCTGAAATTCCGGAAGACATTTACAAAAAAGCAAGAATGTTCTATACATCAGGAATTACTCTGGCTTTGAGCGAAGCAACCCGTACTCTCGCAATCGACATGATAAAAAAATTCAAGGCAGAAGGAACTCAGATTGCTTTTGACGTAAACTACCGCGCAACACTTTGGGACGAAGAAACAGCCCGCGAAACAATAAAACACGTTCTTCCTTATGTCGACGTTCTTTTTATTTCCGAAGAAAGCTGCCACCGTATGTTCCAAATGAAAGGAACCCTCGAAGACATGCACAGACAATTCTGCCGCGATTATCCAAACATCCAGCTAATTGCAACTTCACAACGCGAAGTAATCAGTCCAAAAGTGCATTCATTCGGTTCTACGCTGTATTTAAAACGCCTGGACAAATTTTATCGCGAAGAACCTTACAAAGACATCGATGTTGTTGACCGCATTGGTTCTGGCGACGCTTATTGTGCCGGTGTTCTTTTCGGACTTCTCCATTATGACGATGCTCAAAAAGCAGTTGAATTCGGTAACGCAACCTGCGCTACAAAAAATACAATTTTCGGAGATCTTCCAGTTTCCGACTTCCGCGAAATCGAAGCGATTATCAAGGCCCATCAGTCAAAAGGTAAACAGTCGGAAATGAACCGTTAATAAAACAGTTCATTTTTCAAAAAAAATCGGTGGTTTAAGAGCAAATAAACTCTTGACCACCGATTTTTTTCGATTGAATAAATTTTTAGTCTAGAAAAAACGCCAGACATTGCAACTTTCTTTTTATTTTCTCATCTCATACAGGACAATTGCGGCTGCCTGCGCAACATTTAAACTTTCAATAGGACGATCAGCGCTTTCTCCAAATACACTCGTATTAGGAATTATAATAAGCTCGTCACAATTTTCTTTTACCTGTTTTGAAATTCCGTGCTCCTCATTTCCAAGAACTATCAAAGCCGCTTTATTTGCGCTTAATTCCTTTAACTTTCCTACTGGCTGAGTTGCATTTACATCTGTGCCAAAACGAAGCATTTTTCCTTTCATCGCTTCCAGCAAACGTACAATCGACTTTACAGAATAAATATTTACATATTCCATTCCGCCTTGCGCAACCCGGTACGAACTTGTTGTAATCGAAGACTGAGCTTCATCCAAAGGAATAATAACGTTTTTAACACCAAAAAAAGCCGCGCTTCTTACAATCGCACCAAGATTATTTGCATTGCCAACGCGGTCAAGGAGTAGGGCAGACTCTTTTTCATGCAGCCATTTGTTGGTCACATCGCTGTCCAAAGGGTTAATTTCCGGCTGATCAATCATAGCAACCACACCCTGATGATGAACACTTCCGCAAAGTTTTTCTAATTCTTTTTCATCTTTTACTTTATTGTACGGAGCCTTTCTTTTCGCAAGTGATTTACATAATTCTCCAAAAGAATTCATTCTTTCTTCGGTATAATAAAAGCGCCTTATTTTCTGAGGATTTTCTTTTGCAAGTGCTTTTACAGCCTCAAAACCACAGACTGCAAGTTCTTTCTTTTGTGTATTTTTCATATATTGAATATAAATCAAATTTAAATAAAAAAAAAGCGGTACCTTTCGATACCGCTTTTCGGGTTATGCTAATTTACTAAAAACTAGTAAAGAAGGTTCATTTCCTTCATCTTAGCAATACCAGCCTGTTCCCAAGCTTTTCCACCCATGTTGTTGAATTCTGCCAACCAAGCATCCCAGTTAGCTTTTGTAAGCTGGCGTTTGCCTGTCATAAATTCAACTACACCCTGTTCGTAGAAACGCTGAAGGTCAGCATCTGGAAGAGGGAGGAGAGAAGCACCAATTACTGGTGTCCATGGTTTAGACTGCATTTCGCGGAGAGCCTTCAAAGAAGAAAGCTGTTTCTTTGAAACTGCTGTTGTATAAGTTGGGTAACGAGAAATAAGTTCAGCATCTGAGTTGTAGTAAACCATGTTGCGGAGCTGTGTCAAAGGCTGCATCTTTGGTTTAGAGAAAGCCTTGTTCTTATCTGGAATACCGTCTTTTGTTGGTGCACCTGTTTTTGGATCGAGTACATAGTTTACACCTTCAACACCGTATCCAAGGAGGTAGTAACCTTCGTCAGAAGACATCCATTCAAGAAGACGAGCAATCATCTGTTTCTTTGTAATAGTCTTTTTAGTTCCATCAACATCTTTCCAGTTTTTGATTGTCTGGTCAGCGTTTGATTTTGCTACACAGTAGCGGCGGTAAGCCTGATCATAAACACCAGCAGCTGATTTTCCTTTTGGTCCAACTGGTGGATCAACGATAATCAAATCACCTTTAGGGAAGTTCTGATCGAATGGAGCATAGTTAGATTCTGCAAATGCGGCAGCGTTCTGTTCACGGAAGATACCGAATTTTCCCTGTTTCCAAGAAGCACGGTAGTCGTCCTTTTTGTAAGCTGTCCAGTTTGGATCGATAACTTTTGCATCAATGATTTTCTTGAGGAATTCAAGAGCGTCATAATATTCTGGTTTGTTGATGTTAAGACCTGCACCGTCTTTAGACATAGACCAAGTTCCAGCAACACCAAATGCACCGAACCATGGGTCAAAACGAGCACCGAGACCGTATGTATCGTTCTTTCCGTTTCCATCTGGATCTTTGAAAGTAAATGCTTTCATTACTTCGAAGAATTCATCTGTTGTCTTAGGAACTTTGAGTCCGAGTTTGTCGAGCCAGTCTTTGCGGATAAGGATACCTTCGTTACGAACGATTGTACCTGGCTGATCAAGACCATAGCAAACACCGTTTACAGTAGAGTGCTTGCGGGCATCTTTATCATAAAGTTTTGCAGTGCGGTTAGGCATCATTGCAAACATATCATCTACAGGAGCAAGAAGTCTCTGTTTTGTCAAAATCTGGAAACAGTTATCGCTTACCATGAACAAGTCAGGAAGAGAGTTAGCAGCACCAGCAGCGTTGATTTTAGTATCCTGGTCAGATTCGTTTGAAGGAAGAGCTGTTATAACCAAGTTAATTCCGAGCTTTTCCTTAATAATTTTATAAGCAACCCAGTCAGCAGGTGGTGGACCAGCTTCTGTTACAGCAGCACCGTACCAAAGTTCAATGTCAACTGTACCGTCTTTGTTTGCCTTCCATTTTTTTGCAGCAAAAACTGGAGAAGCAACTGTAAGAACCAAAGCGATGAGCGCGAGATTCTTGAAAAAGTTTTTCATTTTATCCTCCTTATATTGAATCGAATGAAAACAATTTTATAAATAAAAATACCCGATTTTAAAAATCGCGATACCTTAATTATAGCACAAAAAATTGACCAGACAATATTTTTTTATCATCTGGTCAACAAATGCAGTGTTAAAACTTAGCCCTTAACAGAACCAAGCATTGTACCCTTTGTAAAGTATTTCTGAATAAATGGATAAGCAATAATCATAGGAATTGCCGACATAAATACAGAAGCCGCCTTAATAGCCTGTACAGAAGCATTACCGAAAGCGTTTACTTCAACGTATTCGTTCATACCAGAAGCCATCAAAATATTGCGGAGCAAGATTGGAAGTGGCTGCAAGTAAGCTTCGTTCAAGTAAAGCGTAGCGTGCATGAAGTCGTTCCAGAAGTTTACAGCGTAGTACAAACCGATTGTCATAATGATTGGTTTTGACAATGGAAGAATAATAGACACAAGAACATACCATTCAGCAGCACCGTCAATACGAGCAGATTCTTTCAAAGATTCAGGAATTCCTTCAAAGAAACCACGCATAATCAAACAGTTGTATGTACCAATTGCACCTGGCAAGAAGATTGAAGCCAAGTGGTTTGTAAGATGAAGATTTGTTACAACAAGGTATGTTGGGATTACACCAATATTGAACAAATATGGAATAAGTACAAAGTAGTTAAGGACTTTGCGACCTGGAAGATCAGAAACAGACATACAATATGCCATAGGAACTGTAAGAGCGAGAGCAGTTACAACACCAAATGCCATAATCTTCAATGAGTTCCAGAAAGCTGTAATAAATCCAGCGTTACCGAGCAAAGCTTTGTAAGCAGAAACATCCCATTTCCATACAGGAAGGAACATACCTTCAAAGTTTGTTCCGAGGAATGAGTTTGGACGGAAAGAAAGTGTGATTGTAGACCACATTGGGATCGCAATAATTACACCAATAAAAATAAGAAAAGCATTGATACAAATATAGAATGTGCGATCACCTGCAGTAAGTTTTACTGTACTTGGTTTTGTCATTTTAGTCTCCCTTAATTACAGAAGTGAAGAATCAGCAAGTTTTTTAGTAACAGCGTTAGATGCCATTACAAGAAGCATACCGATTACACCCTTGAAAATACCAACGGCAGTAGCAAGAGCAAACTTGAACTGCAGAAGACCCTGACGATATACCCAAGTATCGATAATATCGGCTACAGAATATACAGGAACAGAGTACAACATGAACATCTGGTTAAATCCAGCATCAAGAACTGTACCGAGTTTAAGAAGAACTACAGTTACAATTACTGGTTTAATAGACGGAATTGTAATATACCAAACACGCTGAACAGCAGATGCGCCTTCAACCATTGCAGCTTCAAACAATGAAGGGTCAATTCCCATCAAAGCGGCAATAAAGATAATTGCAGCCCATCCCATTTCCTTCCATGCATCAGAAATGATTACAATAGCAGGGAATGTGTGAGTGTTTGTAAGAAAGTCTACTGGATCACCGCCAAAAAATTTAACGATGTCGTTTACCATACCATCACCAGGAGCCAAAAGTACAAGCAAGATACCGTACATAATAACCCACGAAAGGAAGTGTGGAAGATAAGCAAGAGTCTGTACAACTCTACGAAGAATGTCATGAGTACATTCATAAAGAGTTACAGCAAGAATAATTGAAAGTGGAACACTGATTACGAGTTTTAACAAACTGTAAAAAATTGTGTTGCGAAGCAATTCACCAAAATAGAATGACTGGAAGAAGTCTACGAAATTGCGGAATCCAATCCAGCTACTTCCCCAAATTCCATCTGCAGGCAAAAAGCTTTTAAAAGCAATCTGTCCGTTCACAATTGCACCATACTTCAAGACAGCATAGTAAACAGCTGGGATAACGAGCAGTGCATAAACAGAATAGTGTCTCTTAACATCTTTCCAAAGGTTTTTCTTTGGAGCTTTAAGAGCTGTTGTTTCTTGTGCGATCATATTTAACCTCAGTTCTTTTATAATAACTTTTTTTATATAAAATTGACAAGCGTTTTATTGGACAAAAACGAACTATGCTTAAAAAATTCTTACTGTTTTGTCCGAATTTTTCCAGGCGGAATACCGTAGACCTTTTTAAATACTCTACAAAAATATGCCTGATCCTGAAAACCAGATTTTTCTGCAATTTCGTAAATTGTGTCATTCGTTTCAAGAAGCATTTTTGTCGCAAGGAAAATTCTATAACGATTTAAGTATTCCCAGAGCGAAAGTCCAATTTCTTTATGGAAAATTCTCGTCAAGTAATCTTCGCTAACGTGAACATTGTCGGCAAGCTTCCATCTTACAATCTGCTGAGAAGCATTTTTATTAAGATAAAGAATCGCTTTTTTTACCAGCGCTCCTGTATGCGGCGGCATAATTTCATCACCTGCGAGAATTTCGTGAATTCTACTGTCAAACTGCTCAGAATCAGCAGCTCCGCTATTACACAAAATAATTCTTGGATGAGCGCACAAAAGCTCAACTTCTTCTTCAGAAGAAATTGTTTCCGGCAAGACGATAATCGGCACAAGGACAGTTTTTGGATTTTTTCTGATTTTCTTTATGCTTTCTTCATCAATTGATTCAAAAACAATCAGCGAAGGTGTAATTTCTTCAAGGATATGCTCAAATTCCGCCATTGACTGAATTTTTACGCTGTTAGAATCGGTCGCCCAAGTTCCATAATTCGTACGTTTTGCATTTATAAACAAAACCGGAGCAGATTTTTGAGCGCGAACCTTCGATTCAAGCATTTCAACAAAATTATGACTTATAAGCTCGTGACTGTAACACAAAATCGGCGCACGGAAAAGATTTTCGTTATGACGCAAACTGTAAACCTTTACCCATTCGTCAATCGGAGCGTTGTCAGACCGCCAGTAGAGAACTGCATTTTCGAGCTTGTCATCGGCCAGAGCGTCAAAATTTACAACCGGCATATCGAAAATTTCCGAAATTGTTTCTTTAGAAGAAAGATTTATAACATTTTTCGGAGACTTTTCCGTTTTTACCGGCGGAAGTCCTGCAAGATTAGGCCAAGGCAAAATTATCAAAAGCGATTCATCATCAATTTTTTGAACTTCGCCGTACTGCAAAAGAATAATCTTTTCTGCCAGCAAGAATTCCGGATCTTTCCAATCGAGATGCCTTGTCTTTAAGTTGATTTTTAACCCTTCATATCCGGCAGAAAGCGACATTGTGCCTTTTCCGTCGCCAAAAAAAGTGAGGAGGGCTTTTTTTAAGCGGTCAGGATCTCCGTAAACAAGCGGAAATTTCTGGTTTAAGGAAGCAACAACGCTTCCCGGCAAAACCTGACGAATGTCAAAAAGTTTTTTATCCATCGGCAAATCGTCAACCTGCGAACGGGTAAGTTCAACAAGAGTAACGGTTTTATGAAGCTGAGATTGAATTTGAGAGCGAAGGAATATCAGCTGTTCAGTAAGAATATCCTGATCTACAATGCCTTTTTCAATATTTCCCTGCATTTGGAATATTTTTGCAGACAAATCTTTTAAAGGATCGCAAAGTTCACTTCCAACATTTGCAAAAAACTCAGTTTTAGCAAATTCCGCTTTTTCGGCTTTTTGACGCGCCTTGTCGATTTCTTTAAATAGAAGAATATTTTGAATCGTGTTTCCAACCGAAACCCTCAACCCTTCGTAAACGCTTCCATCACAGTCAGAATAGCCATTTATCATGTAGCCGAGCGGTTTATTTTCCATAAAAAGCGGCTGAACAAGATAAACTCCATATTCAAAATCTTTTTTAAATTCTTCCGGAACCAAAAGTTTTGAAGAAAAAAGCTTTTCTTCGAGGCAAAGCTCGCCAGAAGGATTAAATCCACCGACATATCTTGAAGTTCCGTCTTCTTCGTAAAGAACAAGAGCCGTGCTTCTAATTCCGATTTTTGGCAAATAATCCGAAAGAATTTTCATTAAAGCGTCAAAATCGTGGGCAGCGAGCAGGGCGCTTTTTAACGAACTCACAATCGACGCATTTTTTTCGCTAAAAGTCCTAAGTTCGCAAATTTTTCGCTGAATCTGAGGAATTATCAAATTTACAGTGCTTATAACCTTCGTTACATATTCTTCCGGCAAAAATGTCGAATTTTTAAAAAGACGCAATGCCTCATATAGAGTAAAAAGTTCACCTTCTTTCTTAAAATACACCGTCAAAACGTCGCTCAGACGGCGATAGAAATCCGACTGATTATTTTCAAACAACGCTTCAAAAAGAGGCTGAATCAGTTCTTTGCGCTCTTTTTCGTCCGCATGAAAGAGTTTTGAAATCTCTTCAACAAAATCATCGCGGTTTTTTATACGTTTTTTTGAATCATAAAAATTCTGAAGATGCTTTAAATTATTACAACCGCAACTTTCACGGATTACAGGATATGCCGGCAAAACCGTATCTTCAACTTTTTCGCCATTCAAAAGCTGGACAAGCTTCTGATAAGCAACAACTCCGAGTTTTTCCATTGGCATATGAACCGTAGAAAGAGAAACAGAACTTACGCGGCTTTCTACAGAATCATTAAAACCGCCGCAAATATAATCTTTTGGAACCTTGTAGCCGTGCTTTTCAAAATATTCAACCGAAGAAAGGGCAATCATATCGCTGGCACACAAAAGAGCGTCAAAATCTTTTCCAGGAACTAAATTTCTTTCATTATAAAGCTGAACAGCGCCTTTTTCGCTTTCGTACCAATCCGTATAATCAGAAATCAAATTTTCGTCTAAAATTCCAGCTTCTTTTACAGCATCAAAAAAACCGCGGAAACGATCCTGAGCCGAAGTATGATTTTTTGGACCGCGGATAAACGCAATCTTTTTTGCGCCATGAACTTCAATCAAGTGTTTTGTTAATTCTTTCATTCCTTCGTAGGCGTCAAAAGAAACACTTGGCGCGCCGTTAATTTTTTGACCGATAGTTACAAATGGAAGATTTTCAAATTTTTTATGAAATTCAACGCTCTTTTCGTAAGAAACGCCGTTACTTATGCTCGAAGCCCAGCTTATCAAACCATCAAGATTTTCTGAATTAACAAGTTTATAGATTTCGTTAAAAAGAGAATTTGCGCCAGAATTGCTTAAATTGCTTCCAGGAAAAATAAAAAACGAACCTTTTTCTTGAGAAGCGTAATTTGCAAGTTTAAACCAAAGCTTTAATGACGATCCAAAATGAATTGTACTCAGAGCAAAACCGATTCTTTTTCCAGACGTGCCGATATTCAAATTTTCCCCCAACATATAATCATACGGATTTTATTATTATGTCGTTTTTTTTACAAGTGCTTCCGTTATTGTACAAAGGATTTAAAATATTTTTAAAGTTTTTGGAGCGCATTTTTCTCACAAACCCGCTTTCCACCCTTCCGCGTCCGCTCCATTTCCTCCGGAAACTCCGGGGTTCCAATCGGGGCTATAAATTTTCCTCTAATTGAAAGTCTTATCCATAAATGATAAAATCAAACATTATTTTTGGAGGCTTCTAAAATGGCATTAAAGTCTATACAAGACGTTGTAAAAACTGTAAAACGTCCAGAAAAAATTCTTCAGTTTGGTGAAGGCGGATTCCTCCGCGCATTCGTAGACTGGCAGATTGATATTGTAAACGAAAAAACCGACTTCAACGGAAATGTTGTAATTGTTCAGCCGCTCGAAAAAGGTATGATTGACGCAATGAACGCTCAGAACAACCTTTACACAACTGTTCTCCGCGGCATGAAAGACGGAAAACCAACAGTTGAAACACGCACAATCAACTCTATCAGCCGTTCTATCAACCCTTACACAAATTACGATGATTACATTGCATTGGCTTCAAGCCCAGACTTGCGCTTTATCGTATCTAACACAACTGAAGCAGGTATTCGTTTCGACGCAGAAATCGACGGCGTTCCAGTAACTCTTGACCAGAAGCCACAGAAAAACTTCCCTGCAAAAGTTACAGCATTCCTTTATAAACGTTTCCAGGCTTTTAACGGCGATGTTTCAAAGGGAATGATTCTTATTCCTTGTGAACTTTCTGACCAGGCAGGTCTTAACCTCCGCATCAACATTCTCCGCTATGCAGAAATGTGGCAGCTCGGACCAGACTTTATCAACTGGTTTGACGAAGCTTGCGATGTCTGCTCTTGTCTTGTTGACCGTATTGTTCCGGGATATTTCCCACTTCTTACAAAAAATGAAAAAACAGGCAAAACTCAGGCTGAAGAAATTTGCGAAAAACTCGGCTACGAAGATAAACTCCTCGACTCAGCAGAACTTTTCCACTTCTGGGTTATCGAATCTAAAAAATCACACGAAGATGAGCTTCCACTCGTTAAAGCAGGACTTTCTGTTAAGTGGGTTCAGAACATGGATTACTACCATACAAGAAAAGTACGCATCTTGAACGGCGCACACACATCTTCTGTATTGGCAGCTTTCCTTGCAGGTTCAAACTACGTTCAGGACATTGTATGTTCAGAAAAAGTTGGAACAGGCTTTAACACACCAAACGCTGACGCTCAGAAATTTATGCGCAACGTAATCTTCAACGAAATCATTCCTTCAATCAACGGAGATCAGGAAGACCTTAAGGAATACGCAGAAAATGTATGGTCACGATTCCAGAATCCGTTCAACCCGCACCGCTTGATCGAAATTTCTTTGAACTCAGTTGCAAAATACTGGACACGTTGTCTTCCATCTGTAACACAGTACATGGCAAAGAACAACTCAGTTCCAAAACTTCTTTCGTTCTCAATTGCCGCTTTGATTGCTTTCTACAACGGAACAGAAATCAAAACAGACGAAAAAGGCGCAAAATATCTTGAATCAAAGAGAGAAGAAGGCGTTTATCCAAACAAAGATACACTTCCAGTTCTCGAATTCTTTGCCGCTCTCAACAAAGAAACAAAAGACACAAAAGTTATTACAAACAAAGTTCTTTCAAATGTTGACTTCTGGAAAGAAGACCTCACAAAATACAAAGGACTCGAAGCAAGCGTAGCACAGAACCTCGCAGACATTCAGACAAAGGGTATGAAAGCCGCACTTGCAGACATTGTAAAATAGTTAGCTTAAAATACTATAACAGCAAAAAAAAGGCTGTCCTGATTTTTAGGACAGCCTTTTTTTATTTATAGAAGAATATATTGCTTACATTTCTTGTGTATGCGCCCATATAGGATTACTGCGCGGATTCGTACTTCCGCAAAAGCGGAAGCTGTTTAATAATTTCCTTGCAGAACTAGCCAACGCTAGTTGGCGTTGCGAACAAGGCGGAAGCCACAGCTGCCGTAGCGGTATTTCGGGAAGTAGTAGCTCCGGTAGGCAACCTGCGCGCTGCTAGCGCTGCCGTGCCAAGAACCACCGCGAAGACAGCGGTAAGAGCCCGAAGCCGGGCCTGCACTTGCCGTCTCGCTTGATATGCTACCATACCAGTCCCAGCACCATTCCCATACGTTTCCGCTCATGTCGTAAAGTCCGTAAGCGTTTGCCTTTTGGGTCTTTACATCCCTTGTTCCGATATCGTTCGTATTGCTTATATACCAGGCTACTTCATCTATATCTTCGCTTCCAGCATATGTGTACTTTTCGCCGCCGCGCGCAGCCAATTCCCATTCTGCCTCTGTCGGAAGGCGGTAGCCGTCCGCTGTAAAGTCGCATGTTGCGGCATTCCATGTGCTGTTGCTTTCCGTCGGAACAATTCCCCAGTCATCTGGGTTCGATGAACCGCTGATTGAATAGCAAGGAGTTAAGCCTTCATTTATAGAAAGCGTATTGCAGTATACAAGCGCATCATACCAGCTGATATTGTTCACAGGGTTGTTTTTTACATTGTCATCGCCTGTAAGCCCGTTTCCGGCCTTGTCATAAGCGCTGGCAGTGCTTGGGTCGCTTCCCATGACAGCCTTGTATTCTCCGCGTGTTACCTCATGGTCGCTCATGTATAACGAGGCTATTTCTAGCTTGCGTCCGCTTGCAAATACGTCTGACGCTGGAGTCCAAGTTTCGCTTCCTGAAATTGAAACGGCAGGAATTTCCACAAATCCTTCCGGCACATTGCTTACCGTTTTGTTTACACTTACCCTGTATTTTACTTCGTTGCTTTTGTTGCCGAGCTTGTCAACGCTTGCAATGTAATAGGTATAATATGCTTTATTTCCGTCAATATCTGAAAATGTCTTGCTCTCAGAACTTTCGGCTATAGCTTCTGATTCTTCAGAATCCGCCGTTCCGTCGTTCGTTGTATATACAATCTCCACATGGTCAAAATCACTGTCTGCCGGGTTTGCCCAGTTCAAAATTATTATATTGCTTGAATATGTACCAACAAAACCTTTTACCTTTGCAGGCGGCGTAAAGTCAAAGTTGTCTATTGTTATCTGCTCTATTTCCTCGCGTCCGTCCGAGTCAAGCGCGGCAACTGTGTATGTTCCGTTTGCAGTTTCGTCTGTGGCTGTTATTTCAAAAGTCCATGTTCTGTCAGTGCTGCCCTTTTTGGCAGGTGTCGCGGAAGAATCCGCAAGAAGCTTTGAGGCAACCTCGCTTCCGTCTTTTTTATACACAACTTTATCCACGATTTGCGCCGCTGTTGCAATATTCACAGTTACAGCAATAGACTTGTTGCTCTTTTCCTGCGGAACGCTCAAGTCAATCTTCAGAGGTTCTTTTGAATCCACCGCAACCGGCGTTGCTTTTACAGTAACGCCGGCACTTTTGTTTCCGCTTGTGTCCATTGTTTTTACGGTGAACGTGTATTTTGTGCCGTTTGTAAGTCCTGTAACTACGCAGCCCTGCTGTCCTTTTGCGGCAATAAGGCTGTCTTTTTCAAGGGCAACCAAAGCGCGGACTGTGCTTTCCGCTTTCCAGCTTACAAGGTAGCCGAATATGTCCTCTTCTATTGCGTCTTTCCAAGTGAGCACAACAGAAGAATCCTTTGCGGCGGCCGCAAGCTCCGTTACGTCTGCCGGGGCGGTTGTGTCCAAAGTTTTCGCGTAGCAATCAATAGCTTCTTGCGCCGTCTTGTATTCCTTCTGGCACTTGGCGCAGACATAGACTTTTTCTGTTATCGTCTTTGTTCTTATAGAAACTTTTGCCACGGAAATAGGGCTGTTTTCTATGCCTTCTTTTACCGCAAAAGCCTTTATTTCAGTGTCCTTGCTGAATGTCAAAGGCACGCTGTATTTGAGGCTTTCGGAACTTTTGTCAACTGTGTAGTAGATTGCGGCACCTTCCGTCTTAGTTGCCATTGCTACCTTTACGCCGGCTTCTCCTGCGTCCTCCGCGGTAAATGTTACGGCCTCGGCGTAAGTTTTATCAACATACTCTGTTTCTGTTTCCGCCTTGCAGCCAAAGACTGCAAGCCCCATTGCCATTGCCGCGAGCACGGCAAAGATCTTTGATTTTTTCATTCTCTTTCTCCTTCGAAAATCGATTTATTTAAAATGGTTTATTCAATTACTTTGAACGTCTGGAAACTGTTTCGTTTACGCGCTTTATTTAGCCTTCCGCTTTTGTCGCAAAGTCTGCGTACACTGCGCTGTTTGCCATCTTAGAACTAACTTTATTCATTAAACCTCCATCTCCGACTCTCCAGCCGGCACTTTTTATTTACTGCGGAATTTTTCCGCAGGCGCAAAATAAATTTAAACAAAAAAAGACCGCTATACTGGAACACGCCAATTTAGGCGCGCGCAATACAACGGTCTTTCTGTAGACATGAATATTGAAAGTGTATTATTTATCTGTTCTGTTCTGTTCTGTTCTGTTCTGTTCTGTTCTGTTCTGTTCTGTTCTGTTCTGACAAGATTGTGCCTCTCTGATTTTCTCTGTCAAGCGTCAGTATAACATATTTCTTTTAATTGAACACTACTTTTTTTGCGTCAGGCTATGGAGCAGTGGCGGCGGATTGTAAAAAAAACGCACTAGCGATGTGCAGGGTGCGAAGCAGACGGCATTTTTGCCGGCCGGAGCGAATAGCGCAGCCCGGAACGTAGCGCCGCCTTTTGGCGGAGTGCCCGAATTTTGATAATGACTTTTTACTTATAAAATGATAGATTTTCAGAACGCACGTAACTTATTTTTAAGTTACTTTTGGGGGTACTATGAGCAAAATCGCTATTAGAATTAATTCGGCTGACATTGTAGCTGTCGCACTTCAGCCACTGGCAAAAGGTACGGAAGTTACTCTTGAAGCTTCTGGAAATGCGCCGGAAACTAAAGTAACTCTTACAGAGGATATTACAGCCGGTCATAAATTCGCAATCCGCGACATTAAAAAAGACGAGCCTATCATAAAATACGGATATCCGATTGGCGCTGCTACTCAGGATATTCCTGTTGGAAGCCATGTTCACACACACAACATTCACACCTTGCTTTCTGAAAAATTTGAATACACTTATAACGAAGAAAACGCAAAAGCTGCTTACGAAAAATGGTACAAGGAAACCGAAGACTTGCGCAAAAATGTTCCTTCTGTAAACGTTTACAAACGCGCAGACGGCCGCATTGGTATTCGTAACGAAATTTGGATTGTTCCGCTTGTTGGCTGTGTTAATAAAATTTCTGAACGCCTTGCAACCTGGGCAAATGCAAAATTTTTTGACGGCGAAGAGCCAAAACCAAATACAAATGGCGGTCTTGAAGGAATTTTTGCCTGGACTCATCCTTATGGCTGTTCCCAGATGGGTGGCGACAAAGAAACAACTGCAAAAATTTTGGCAGATTTAGTTCATCACCCGAATGCCGGCGGCGTTCTTGTTGTTTCTCTCGGTTGTGAGGAAAACAATATTCCTTATTTTAAGGAATTTTTGGGCGAATATGATGAAAACCGCGTAAAATTCATGACAACTCAGCAGACAGAAGATGAACTTTCGGCTGGAAAAGAACTGATTACTGAACTTGTAAAATATGTTGGTCAGTTTAAGCGCGAATCTGTTCCTCTTTCAGAAGTTGTTCTTGGAATGAAGTGCGGTGGTTCGGACGGAATGTCTGGAATTACGGCAAATGCATTGATTGGCCGGGTTTGCGATGCTATGACCGGAATGGACGGCCGCGTAATGCTCACTGAAGTTCCAGAAATGTTTGGCGCTGAGCAAATGCTTATGAACCGCTGTGTTGATAAAAAACGCTTTGACGAAACTGTAAATCTTATCAACGGATTTAAGGATTATTACGCCCGCCACAATCAGGTTTGCTACGAAAATCCAAGTCCAGGAAACAAAGCAGGTGGAATTACAACTCTCGAAGACAAATCTTTAGGTTGTGTTCAGAAGGGTGGAAAAGCGCCTGTTACAGGTGTCCTCAAATATGGTGAACGTTTGACAGAAAAAGGTCTTACTCTTCTTGAAGGTCCAGGCAACGACATTGTTTCTACAACAGATATGACCGCTGCTGGAGCAAACATTATTCTGTTCTCTACTGGACGCGGAACTCCTCTCGGTGCTCCTGTTCCAACTGTAAAAATTGCAACAAATCACCCTCTCGCAGAAAAAAAATCTGACTGGATTGATTTTGACGCAGCACGCCTTTTAGACGAGCCAAGCGACAAAGTACGCGACGCTCTCCTTGAATTGATTTGCGATATTTGTTCTGGAAAAAAACAGACAAAGAACGAAATCAACGGCTACCGCGAAATTGCAATCTTCAAAGACGGTGTAACTCTGTAATTTTTGTTTATTGAATAACAGATTGCCTGAAAAGTATAAATTTACTTTTCAGGCTTTTTTTTATTTAAAAAATCTTAATATAAAAGAACTAACGTTCGTTAGACAAAAATGACATCGCTCCACTTTTCAAAACTATCGTTTGTTAGTTTTAGTTGTTCTAGTAAAGCACTAAAGGGAATTATCCTTTTCTGAGAACTTTTATGTTCTCCTAAATGTTTTTCCATCCAAACCATGCTGTACCAGCGGTCAAATTTGTATCCGCAGTCTTTAAAAACTCCTACCATTCGGTAGTTCATTTTTTCGTGAAACTTAACACTGGCTTTTGTAAGAAATTCATCTTCTCGTTCTGTATAGGCAATACAAGCATAACAATTCAAAATATTTTGTTTTTTAAGAAGAAATTCGAGGTTTTTGAGCAAAATTCCGCCAATTCCCATCTTTCTGCATTCTTTTTTTACATAAATTGACGTTTCTATTGACCAATCGTACGCAGCCCGGGATTTTAATTCACTAGCATAGGCATATCCCAAAATTTCGTCTTCTGGAGAAACTGCAATCAAATACGGATATTTTTTAAGAGTTTTTTCGATTCGAGCGCGAAATTCCTGCAAAGTTGGAGTTTCAATTTCAAAACTAATCGCCGTATTTTCAACATAAAACTTATAAATTTCTAAAAGCTCGGCAGCATTTTCTGGAGAAGCCACCTTTATTTTTATATTTTTATTTTCTTTAATATTCATAAATACTCTCGTTCAAACAAAGATTTTCTGGCAAAACTTCAATTTCCTTTCCAAAACGCAAATAAAACAAAAAGGTTCTTATTTTTTCTTCTGGAACTGACAGCATTTGAGAAACTGCGCGTCTATAACAGGCCAATTGTGAATAATAAATTTCTGGACAAATTTCCTGGTTTGTTTTGTAATCAACAACAAAAAAACTTCCATCCTTTTCTTTAAAAACCAAATCAATTATACCAGACAAAATTTTTTCGCCAAACCGGCTTTTAAACTCAAATTCTTCTTTGCGCCAGATTGAACTCATTGCTTTTTTTCCAAGTTCCGAATTCAAAAATTCTTTCGTCATTTGCTCACAAATTTTTTCAACTTTCTTAATATCGCCCGTGCTATTTTCCAATCCCGAAACGTCCTGATTATTATACGGAACTTTTATTTCCTGTCCGTAAAATTTCAACGCAGTTTCGAGATAAGAATGCGCGATTGTACCAAAATTGTTAAAGTCAAAATTTTTGTGTCTTTCAATAATTTCATTTATTTCGGCAAATGGCAAATCCGTCCGATTTTTATTTTCTAGAGATTTTTTAAATTCATCGTTTTCGGCTTCTTCGTACAGTTTGCTCGGAGAAACATAAATTTTTTCAACCAGATCTTTTCTTATAATTTGGGAACTTTCGTAAGGACTTTGTTTTGAAAGAGCTTTTACAAAATCAATTTTTGCTTTTTGAGTATTTGGGCGTTTTTGTTCCGAAAAAATTTCGACTTGAGAAAATGGTTCAATTATTTCAATTTTTGAAAAAGGCGAGGCGTCTTGATAATTTGAATTTCCACTTTCGTCCTTTTTACTGTAAAAATCGATAACCGGAGCAAGAACTTTATAAATTGAATCGGCATTTTTTGTTCCGCCTGGCAAATATTCTTCAACATCTTTTGGAACTTCGTAACTGCTGTTTGTAATAAAAATTTCGTCTTCAGCGCGAGTAAGGGCAACATAAGTCAGACGACGCATTTCCGCACATTCTTTTAGCTCATTTTCGTTTTTTGCAAGAATATAAAAATAGTTTTTTGAATCCTTAAAATATGCCGGAGTATTCAGCGCAAATCCAAATTTTGAACTGTAATAAACAGGAACCGTGCTTTTTTCGTTTACAGAACCTCGTTGAGTGTCGCAAATAAAGACGATTTTAAATTCAAGGCCTTTACTTTTGTGAACCGTCATAATATGAACGCCTTCTGATTTTTCGACAGGGACGTTTATTTCAAGTTTTGAATTTTCTTCTTCGTATTCAAACAAATAATCGACGAAACTGGCAAGATTTAAATTCTTTTCATCGCCTTCGCGGGCAAGCGCAAACAAAAGGTCGTAAAGTTTTTCGTACATTTTGACAGTTTCGTTCCACATTGTCTCAAACCGATAACCAAATTCATACCAAAGTTTTGAAACAGTCTTTGTAAGCGAATTTTCTTTTGCAAATTTTTTAACTTCTTCATAAAATTTTGCGGCATTTTTAAAACGAATTAAAGAATCTTCCTGCAAAATTTCTGCACTTTCGTCAGAAAAAACATCCTGCTTTAAGGAAAGAACAGCTTCAGTTTCCGTCACTGTTAAATTTACAAAAGGTGAACTCAAAACTTTTCCGTATGCCATTCTGTCGTCTGAATATGCACAAAGTTTTAAATAAGCGGCAATGTCGCTAACCGGTCCGTCAGAAAAAAAACCTTTTAAGGTTTCTGTGTTGTACGGAATTCCATGACGCAAAAATGCGCGTTCAAAAACGGCTTGTTTTGAATACGACCTGAGCAAAATCGCCATATCCGAAAAATCATATCCCTCGCTGTGCTTTTCTGCAATTTTTTGGGCAACCCATTCGGCTTCAGCATAAGTTCCAGTAAAAAATCCATTTGGAGCTTCTGTATTTTTTTCGTAAAAAGCAAGATTTACTCTTCTTTTTGAATTTTCATTTTTTTCTTCAATTTCGAGTTTTTTTTCGTCTGGCAAAACAGAATGATAAATTGCTTCGTAAGGCGGAATTTCGTAATTATTTTTTTGCTGACGTTCGTTAAAAAAAACAGACGGCGGAGTTACCGCAAATTCAACATTTTTTGCATTTTTGTCAGAATACAAATCTCCGCCAAAAATTGTATTAAACGCAGAAATCAGTTTTGGATTTGAACGATGGTTTGTGTACATTTGCAAGGTTCCATCAGAAAAATCTTTTGCAAGATTATTAAAAACTTCGACATCTGCTCCACGAAAGCGATAAATACTCTGTTTTTCGTCGCCAACAAAAAACAATTTTTCTTTTTCAAGCTCTTCAACCAGCGGAACGCCTTTTTCCATTCTTTCTTTTTTTTCTGCCAGAAGAAAAAGCATATTGCGCTGATCCAGGTTGTTGTCCTGAAATTCATCAATCATAATTGCCTTGTATTTTTCTTTTTCCATGGCACGAATTTCCGGATAATCGCAAAGAATCTGCAATGCCATATTAGAAACGTCGGCAAAAGTCAGGCAGTTCGATGAACGTTTTACATTCATTACAATTTCCTGGAATTCTTCCAGAAGAGGCAAAATTTTTTCCAAATATGGAATTCCGTAAATATAATTTGCAAGCGAAAGCAAATCGCTTTTTGCAGAGCGAAATAAATCAATATTTTCCTTAAGCAAATCAACTTCTTCCGATTTTACCCTCGGTTTTGAATAATTTATTCCGTTTATTTTTTCCGCATATTCTTTAATTAACGAAAAATTTTGGGCTTCAATGTTTTCGTCTGTAATCTCTACAATTTCTGGAGAAACATTTTTATTTTTTTCTTTTATATACGCTTCAAACGACTTACTTGCCCGATTTCCAGAAAATTCATCTTCAAAACTTTCAATTTCGCTCAAAATTTCTGAAATTTTGTGAATCGCTTTATTCCATTCCTGAACAATTTTTGCAAACTGTTTTTTAAAATCCGCACGAAAATCTATTGGATTTGCGATTTTTGAATGGGCAAGAACCGGCTCAACAAAAAGTTTGTCCGCAACCGCCTCGTAATCTTGAACTTTTATAAATTCTTTTAAAGTTTCATTGTCGCGATGCTCGAGCAAAAAGGGCAGGGCTTTTGCCTTTACCTGAGTTTTTATGGTTTCATCATCCTGAACAAAATCTGGACTTATTCCGTAAAAACGGCAACCAAGTTTTGCGACGCTATTACAATAACTGTCCAAGGTTTTTATATTCGCTTTATAAAAATTCGCAGCTTGTTCGGGCGCTTCATTTTTTAAGACGTTGTAAATTCTTGAGGACATTTCGACCGTAGCTTTTTTTGTAAAAGTCAAAGTCAAAATCTGCTCAACGTTGTATTTATATTTTTTTATCAAATTCAAATATCGGAGAGAAAGAACTGTCGTTTTTCCAGAACCTGCTCCAGCTGCAACTACAGTATTTTTTATTGAATCAATTGCTTTTTGTTGTTCTGGCAACATCTGTTTTATATCAGCCATTTTTTCCTCCGTTATTCGTGTTTTCCGACGTTAAAAGTTTTTCGGCAGATTGAATTGTATTCACAGGCAGAACATTTTTCGTAATTTTGAACTTTTTCATTCAATTTAAAATCGCCAATTCGTATTCGCTGAACATAATTTTTTACAAATTCTATAACTTTTTCTGTAGTTTTTTTGAATTTTTCGCAATCTGGAATTTCTTTTTTTGAATTTGCCCGTCTTTGCATTTCGTAACCAAAAACCGGCCAAACCTTTGCTTCGTTTATGCTAAAAAACGCCGCATTTTGAATGTAAATATTCTTCTGCTTTTCCATAAGCCATGTATAAGCCGGCATTTGAAAATCCGGTAAATTTTGTTCTTCAAGCGGCAAATTTTCGTTTATTTCGGCAGATTGAAGATTTTCGCCTTCTTCAGAAGTTTTAAATTCTTCTTCCTTAAAATACAAATTTTTTGGAACCGCCGAATCAGAATTTTTAAAATCGACCAAATAATACTGTCCATTTTCGCAATCTTTTAAAAGACAGTCGATTCTTCCGTTAAAAGTAAAATTAAATTCTTCGTCTTGAATCCGAAGCTCTCCTTCGCAATCGTCAACTTCGCAATTATTAAAAATTTTTGTAAATTCTTTTATGAAATTTAAAATTGTTCTTTTTATTGCAGGTCGCGTGGTTTTTAAAAGTTCCTTTTTTAAGAAGCAGTTTTTTTCGTTTCCTTCTCCGTCAAAATTTATTGCTTCCGTAATTGCGTTTTCAAGAATTTGTTCGTATTTTTCTTCAAGTTTATCTTCTTCAATTTCCAGATGAAAACCATTGTTTTTGAGCGTTTTTAAGTAAATTTCAAGAATTTTATGATATAAATTTCCGGCAGCAAATCTGTCGAGCAAAACTGCAGCCTTGTCCTGTTCTTTTAAATTCATTTCGCGGCAGGCAAAAAGCCACTTTCTCGGACAATCGTAAAATTTTGAAAGCAAACTTTTTGAAACATAAATTGAATTCTGGTCCGCGTTTCCGGCTGATTTTGAATTTAATTCTGTCACGGCATCGACCGCTTTTTCCTGCAAAACTGGTACGATTTTTTGAAAATTCATCCAGTTTTTAAAACTTTTTGACTGAATTTCTGTAATTTTTGGAGGAAATTCACAATCTTCGCTTCCAATAAACCATTCTTTTTCTAAATTATATGGATTTTCCGAAAAAAGAATTTTTTCATTTTTTTCTTTTCTCAAATCGTTCACTTTTAAATAACTCACCGGCTGAGCATAAGCGTCGAGAGTTCTTTCTGCACACGTAAAATATGCTGATTCTTTTAAACTGTTAAGCTGATAAAGTTGCACAAATTTGTCCGAAACGTTCGATTCTTCGCGATTTAAAAGCTTTTTACGCTTATTTTCGTTCAAAAAAGAAAAATCCTTATAAGAAACATTTAGCGAAGCCTGACTCGAATCAATAATCAAATGACAGTCAAATGGAGCGCAGGCCGCCGTCTTATATTCATAAATTTGAACTCCAAATTCAGAAGCCTGTTCAAGATATTTTTTACTTTCAAGTTGTTCTGCAAAAAAATCAAACGGAGATGGAACTGCGCAGTCATATTGATTTTCAAAATCTATCAACGCTCCAAGTTCAGAAACGCATCTTCCAAGAATTTTATTTGCGTTGTCGCTACAATTTTCCATATCAAAAAATTTGTTTCTAAACTCAAAATAAGAGGTTCGAATTGAATTGAAGTTTTTTGCCTGATTGAATTTTTTTAGATAAGTTTTAAGTGAATTATAAAAATTCTCAACCTCAAAATCTTTGTATTTTGCGTCGCCAAAAGATTTTTCCCAAACGTCTATTTTTTCGCCACCGTAAACATAACTGCAAATACAGTGATTTTCCTGACCAAAAGCAATCAATTTTTGAGCAATCTCTGGATTTTTCCACGGAAGAGAATCATTTAAGAGCAATTTTTTTATTGAATCGTAACTGTTTTTTGAACTTATACATTCTTTTATTTGATTGAATAGATTTCCGGCAGGAGTTCCGCTCAAAGGCCGCGAAAACCTTAATACATGCGGAATTTCCATAAGTTCAAGCTCGCGGTCAATATATGAACCGTAAAGTTCCATATCTGGAACGCTGATTGCCATTGATTGCCAATCGATTTTTTTTTGATGATGAAGTTCAAAAATTTTATTTGCAATGTTTTTGAGTTCTACGCGCGAATTATTAAAAAATTTTACTTCGCTTTTATTAAAATTGTTTTTTTCTGAAAAATCAGGAACGTTTACAAGTGTAATAAATTCTTTTGTTGATTCGAGAATAAATTTGTATTCTTCCCAGTCGGAATTGATTTCTGGAAAAAATATAAAATAATGCTTTCCATTGCTTTTAAAAGGCGGTTTTTCCCAGGCTGGATCAAAAAATCCGTATTTATTTAAGAATTCGGTGTATTTTTCGTAAAGAACGAGCAAATCCTGATCTTCGGCATCTTTTTGAGAAGAATTTTTTTCGAAATATTCTTTCCACATTCCAAGTTTTGGCAAAATCGAAGCAATCCAGGTGCTAAAACTTTCCGCAGTTTTTGAGTATTTTTCTGAAATTAAACTCTTAAAAAAAGGTTTTTCGGCATTTTGTTCAATCAACCGCGAAACAAAAATCTGGCGCATTGTTGAAGGAACAGAAATTTTATTTTGATTTTCGCTTCTTACGGCTTCGCCTTTAAATTTATCCCATGCCAAAAATCTCTCGAGAGCAACTGCCTGACAGTCCGTAACAAAAATTGAACGGTCTGCCCAAAGAGATGCTGCAATTTCCGTAGGAAAAACAAAAATCGTATCTTGATTTTTAATATTTTCTTTTAAGATTTTTTCAACTATATTTTCTGAAATTTCTGCCATTTTTATTCTGCCAACCTTTTTTCAAAAGAATTTTAATTATACTACGATTTTTATAATCGCGAAACAGAAAAACTTACGCCGGATGCGCAAGGCCCAGGTTTTTGGCGGCGGTTGAGCCGGCAAAAATGAAGCAAAGCGGAACCTGAAGCAGCCGGTTTTTAAGAAAATGTTTCGCAATAAAAAAAATTATTTTTTTTGAGGGAAATGCCGTCCAAAATTTTCATAAATTTTTTTTAGAAAAAGTTCATTTTTGTTTGCCTCGTGTACAATTTTCTAAAATCGTACTAAAATATTAGTGATTGTGATTCTAAAATTTGGAATCGTAAAATTATTTTTTGGAGTTAGATATGAAAAAATTCATGGACAAAAACTTCCTGCTGGACACAAAAACAGCACAAAAACTTTTTGAAGCCTGCAAAGACGAGCCACTTTGGGACTATCACTGTCACCTTATTCCAGCTCAGATTGCTGAAAACAAAAAATTCAAAAACCTTACAGAGATTTGGCTCGGTGGTGACCATTACAAATGGCGTCAGATGAGAACTTACGGAATCACTGAAGATTATATTACTGGCGACAAACCTGATTATGAAAAATTCCTTAAGTGGGCAGAAACAATCGAACACCTTATCGGAAACCCTCTTTACCACTGGACACATCTCGAACTCCAGCGCTATTTTGGAATTTACGAGCCTTTGACAGTTGAATCTGCTCCACGCATCTGGGAAAAAGCAAATGCAATGCTTCAGTCTGACGAACTTTCTGTAAAAGGAATTTTCAAGAAATTCCACGTTTATGCAGTTGGAACAACTGACGATCCTATTGATTCTCTTGAGTATCACAAGGCAATCGCTGCAGGAACAGCTCCAATCGGAAAAATTGAAACTAAAGTTCGCCCGTCTTATCGTCCAGACAAGGCTCTCAACATCAACCTTCCGACATACAAAGACTACATTGCAAAACTTTCAGAAGTTTCTGGAATCGACATTAAAACTTCTGACGATGTAATTGCCGCTCTGATCAAACGTCTCGATTACTTTATCGAAAATGGATGCCGTGCTTCTGATCACGCTCTCGAATATCCACCATGCAAAGTTGATTCTGATGCAAATATCGACGCAGTAGTTGCCCGCGCCCTCAACGGCGAAGTTATTTCTGAAGCCGAATCTGAAGCTTACAAGACAAAAGTTCTCGTAGCTCTTGGACGCGCTTACGAACAGAGAGGAATCGTTCAGCAGTGGCATATGAACGCAATCCGCGACAACAACAAGGCAATGTTCAAAAAACTCGGTCCAGATACAGGATTTGACGGTTCTCACGACAAACCAATCGCAGAAAATCTCGCAGGTCTTCTTTCTTTGATCGAAGCTGCCGGCGGAACTCCAAAAACAATTCTCTACACACTCAATCCAAAAGATTACTACTCAATCGGAACAATTATGGGTTGTTTCCAGGGCAGCGGAATTAAAGGAAAAATCCAGCTCGGTTCAGGATGGTGGTTCTGTGATCACAAAGACGGAATGGAACAGCAGATTAAGGTTCTCGGAAACCTCGGCATGATTCCAGCATTTGTCGGAATGTTGACAGACTCACGCTCATTCCTTTCATACTCTCGCCACGAGTATTTCAGAAGAATTCTCTGCAATATCATTGGAACTTGGGTTGAAAACGGTGAATATCCAAACGACATGGAAATGCTCACAAAAATCGTAAAAGACATTTCGTTCGGAAATGCTCTCAACTACTTTGGAAAATAAAATTTCTAAAGCCTTTAGCAGAATGAACTAACGTTCGTTAGTAAATAACTGCTAAAATAAAAGCCTTTGCACAAAGTTCTTAAAAACCAAGTGTAAAGGCTTTTTTAATCTATTTTTGCTTTTCAAACTTCTTTTTTTCAAATTCAAACTTTTCTTTAAGTTTTTCAACAGCGTCTTTTAATTCCAGAGATTCTGATTTTGTAGACATCCAGAAGTGTATTTTTTCTTTATTTTCTTCGCTCGCTTTTCTAATCTGCTGCTGCAAATTTTCAAGCCGGACTATAAATTTGCTTTCCTTTGCAAATTTTCTGATTTTTGTCATAAGATTTAACGAATAAACAACATCAACCGTAAAAACACCGTAAAAAAAACCAATCACCATGCAAAAAGTCAGATGATTTGTAAACCAGGCAAGCCACGACAAAATTCTCGGATGAATAAAAAAATAGTAAACCGCGCTTAAAATCCACCAAAAAACAGTATAGAGAGGGCAAATTATTCCCTGAATATTTCCCCAGCAATTTGAATAATCCCAAAGTTTAATTTTCATTCCTTTTATAAAAATCAAGCCGGCAATATACTCAAAAAGCGTAATGCAAAACGCCATAAGCACAAAAAGCACAATTTTTCTCGCAAATGCGTTTTCCACAAAACTTACATCAATAAAACTTAGCAAAAACAAAATCGTAAGCGAAAAACCGTAAAGCGGCAAATAAGGTCCAATCAAAAATCCCGGATTAATCCATTTTTTTTCAGGATTGTTGCTGCTAAAAAAACGTCGCCAGACAACTTCAATTCCCCAGCCAATAAGACTTCCAGCAAAAAATAAAAACTCAACAATTAAAAATACACTCATTTTTCTAAAATACTCAAGTTTTGTTTTATAGTCAATTTTTTTTATTTATTTGGACGGCATTTCCCTTAAAAATAAAAATCGACCGTCGGTGTTCTTTTTTTCTCAAAAACCGGCTGCTTCAGGTTCCGCTTTTGCTGCATTTTTGGCGGCTTATCGCCGCCAAAAACTTACGCCTTACGCATCCGGCGTAGAACTTATTTTTTCACAAAATTCACTTAAAAACTGCAAATTTTGCAAAAAAAAGTCCGTTCAATTCAAAAGAATCAAACGGACTTTTAGGCTACCTGTCGTCAGTTTAACTAACGCTTGTTGGTTACCTTGCTTTTACAACTTCAATGTCAAATGCAATATAAGCACCGCCAGGAATTACTCCAGGATAACCTTGATCGCCATAAGCAAAATCTGAAGGAATTACAACAGTTCTTTTTTCGCCAAGTGACATATCCTGAACCATAATATCAAATCCCGGAATCATCTGGCCGCTTGCTGTAACAAATTCCAATGGACCGCGTCCAGCCGACTGATCAAACACACGGCCATCAACCAAATATCCTTTGTATTCGCAGGCAACGTTTTTGCGTCCGCCAATCTTTACACCGTTTCCGGCTTTTGTTGTTTTCCAATAAATTCCGTTTGCATCAACTGCAAAACCAGGGAAATTCTTTTCAACTTCTGCAATTTTCTTTGCATTTGCAGCTTTTTTTGCTTCTGCAGCCTTTGCTTTTACTTCGCCTTCAAGTCTGTCAAAATCTGCCTGAGTAGCAGTAAAACTCTTTGCTTTTTCTCCCTGACGAACGATAGTTATTTTTTCAATCTTATCATCCTGTTTTACATCATTTACAACTTTCTGACTATCAGCATTTACAACTTGTCCAAAAATTGTATGTTTTCCGTTCAACCAGGTTGTTGGAACATGTGTAATAAAAAACTGAGAACCGTTTGTTCCTGGTCCGGCATTAGCCATTGCAAGATAACCAGGCTTGTCAAAAGTCAAATCGTCAAAACATTCATCTGCAAAACGGTAACCTGGACCGCCTCTTCCTGTTCCTTCCGGATCTCCGCCCTGGATCATAAAATCTGCAATTACACGGTGAAATTTCAATCCGTCGTAAAAATGCTTTCCCTTGCAAACGTCCAAGGTTCCTTCAGAAAGACCGACAAAGTTTGTTACTGTCAAAGGTGTTTTTTCATAAAAAAGTTCAAGAACAATTGAACCTTTTGAAGTTTCCATTATTGCAAAAACACCGTCTTTTCCTTCAATAGCTTTTAATTCTTTATCCATTGTTTTACATCCTCCAAAACCGATTGTTAGAAAGCAAAATATTGCCGCAAAAAATCTAGTTTTCATATATTTCTCCCAATTAAAATTGCAATGTAAACCAGTTGTAAATTGCATCGATTCTATTTGCAAGTGATTTTTGAATTCTTTCTCCCAAAAGAGGAACTTTTTTATGCTTGGCAAAAAGAACCATGTAAACAATGAACGAATCTCCATTGTCAATTACAACCATATTTATTTTTACATTTTCAGGATTAAGGGCTTTTACAAAAGCATAAGTCCAGCTTTCTGCATTTGTCAGAAAAAATCCAATTTCTTGCTCGGTTTGCGCATATTCGAGAGAATAAACACTTTTTCCAAACGAATTGTCTTCCAAAAACGCAAAAATTTTCAAGCCGTCAGCAGAACCTTCAAGCACATCTGGCAAAGGCTCGTTTTTTTCTTTTA
>SAMEA104315426__coassemble_325_pt1 | contig 35722 bp, 39 predicted proteins | sample SAMEA104315426__metabat2_high_PE_039 | metagenome-assembled genome bin SAMEA104315426 (sample SAMEA104315426) | gut metagenome | biome: Monkey gut; feature: monkey-associated habitat; material: faeces | place: China | collected 2013 | reverse complement strand
AAATTTCGGGTTCAATCTCAAAAAACGCTTTTGCCTGGACAGGTTTTTAAAGCGCAGATTTTTGTAAAAGACGGAAAAGTTTTTCTAAAAGAAGTTTTGGAAAGCGCAAAAAACAGTGGACTTGAAACTTTTAACCTGAAAAATTTTGATTCTTCCAATCCCGGCTTAAAAAATATGCTCGTAAAGCTTGGACTTCCTGTAATTCCTGAAAGCTTGCGGCTGATTCAGTTTGCTCTGGAAATGGGAATAAAAATTGAGCCTTCAAAACTAAAAAATTCCCTTTTGCGCGGACAAAAAAGCGAAAAAAAAGATATTCAAAAATCGCAGGTTGCACTTTTGCTCGAAGAAAAAGGCCTCTCACCGACAGATTTTGCAGTTGAAGCGGTTACAAGAAATTTTTACGATGAAGAAAATTCTGGAAAAAAAGATAGAGATAATGACGGAAATTCTTTTTTTGAAAAAAAGTCCGGCGACAAATCCAATGAAAAATCCAGCCAAAAATCTGACAAAGAGTCCGGTGAAGGAAAAATAAATTCGGACGATATAAAAGAATATTTTGAAAGCGTTTTTGAAAGTGTCCGGAAAAATAAATGCGGACCGCTTTCTTTATTCAATTCACTAAAACCAAAAAACAGCGCCGAAAGCCATTGGATTGTTCTGCCGTTTGAATGGAGCTTTGATGTTTTTTTTGGAGTAATTAGAGTTTTGCTTTCCGCTGATAAAAAATGCATTAAGAAGTTGCTAATAAATTGTAAGAATTCACAGAAATCCTATTCATTTGTGTTATATTTAAATGGAAACAAAGTAAAGGCAATAAAATTTGCGTTAAAAAATGCTTCTGACAGTGTTTTGCGCTTTATGAACCAAAAGTTAAAAACATTTTTTCCCTTGAGTTCTGTAGAATCGGCAGATTTTGAAGAACTTGAAGGTTTTGCAGCAGAAAATGCGGAACTTGGTATTTTTGATGGAGAAGCGTGATGGAAAAAAAACAAAAAGCCGTCTGCCTGAAATATCCAGAAAATGCCGCTGCTCCGTTCATTGCAGCAAAAGGACAAGGTTTTGCTGCAGAAAAAATGCTTGAGATTGCCCGGCAAAACAAAATTCCTGTTGTGGAAAACGAAAACCTTGCAAATGTGCTTTCTGTGGAAAATATTGGACAGCTAATTCCAGAAAGCCTGTACGAAGCGGTTGCGAATATTTTTGCTTTTATTTCATCGACAGAAAGGAAGATGTAATTATGACAGCAATGAGTTCTGTTTTTGACAAAAAGTATTTGAAAATTCCCTGTTCTGAAATCCAGCTGGGAGCACGTTTTTCTGCGCCTGTTTTTTTTGAAGATGGAAAGAATATGTTTTTGGCAGAGCGAAAAACCGCAAAACAGTACCATATCGATGCCTTAAAACGCTGGAAAATTCCATATCTTTTGTCTTTTGGCCACAAAATTGACAGCGAAAATTTAGCTCTGGACGAGAATTTCGATGACGTTTCAGAACTCGAAGAATTAGAGGAAATTTAGCGGTTTGACAAGACTCTCTGATTCTATCCTTTCGGAACAACCCTCAAAACGCAGCGTTGGAAATGACGGAGAAAACAGGGCCGCGTTGTTTTTGGAATCGAGAGGTTATACGATAATTGCCCGTAATTGGCGGACAAGATTCGGAGAAATTGATATAATAGCACAAAAATCAGACTTGCTCGTTTTTGCAGAAGTAAAAACCTTGCCGAGCGGCGGACTTGAAACGCTTGCGCATGAATTAAATCTGAGAAAGCAGAAAAGAATAATCGAAACTTCTAAATTCTTTCTTGCAAAACATCGACAATATAATAACAGCAAAATTCGTTTTGACGTTCTGGCAATTGATGTGCCGGAGCTGGAACCTGTTTATCATATCGAAGATGCTTTCTCGGAGCTTGTATGACTGCAATTTCAAAATCTGTAAATAACCAGTTTTCTGACCGTGTGTTGGAGTTGAGGCGGAAAATTCATGATTCAGAATACGTGGATTCTGCCGTGCAGCGCATTGCACAGGTTTTAAGCCGAAAATTGGTGGAAGACAGCGAGCCTGTATACGACGGGAGAAAACATGGTACGAGATAATCATCGCCGTGGTAAAAATCGCGGAAACTGGAATTCAAGAAATTCTTCTTCTAATGGAGAAAATTCTAATTCAAATAATTACCAGAACAGTTCAAATTCTTTTAATAAAAATTCAAAACAAGAAAAAAATCGTCCTTCTTTTGCTCAAAGAACCGTAACGAGCGCGGAAATTCAAAAGCAGGCAGAAGCAATCAGGGCTTTTAAGACAGCTGTTGTAAAATGCGCAATCTGCGGAGAACAGATAAACGATATGGCAAGCGCAATAAATAACCGTGGAGACGGAAATCCTGTCCATTTTGACTGCGTGTTAAAGCAGCTTTCCGAACAGGAAAAACCGGGACCAAACGAAAAAGTAACTTACATTGGAAACGGAAAATTTGCGGTTCTCCATTTTGACAACGTTCACGACATGCGCCATTTTTCAATTGTAAAAGAAATTGAATGGGAAGCCCGGGACAGTGAACGCGGAGAATGGAGAGACACGATGGCCTCTCTTTACTCACAGGTTAAATAAAATTTTTATGTTTTTGTCCACAAGTTCGCTCAATTGCTGCGGACTTGTTTTTCTTGCATTTGCAACAAAATTATAGCAATGTTCGATTAAGACAGGAGTATTTGTCTGTCCTCTGAACGGAACAGGCGCCAAATAAGGAGCATCTGTTTCCATTAAAATGCGGTCGTCAGGAACGTAGCGGAGCAAGGCGAGCATTTCTTCCATTTTTGATTTTTTAGTGTAAGTTGTTCCGCCGCCAAAAGCCAGATACCAGCCTTCATCCAGAAATTTTCTTGCTTCTTCCAGTCCATAGCTGTAGCAGTGAATAATTCCGTTGTGAAAATCCATATTTTTGAGGCAGTCGATTGTGCCTTCAAAAGCGTCGCGACTGTGCACAATCAGCGGAAGCTCCATTTTTTTTGCAAGCTCAATCTGCATCTGAAAAAGCTCCAGCTCTCCGTTGAATGTCTTTTGGTCAAAATCTTCTTCGCACCGGCCGTCAGCTCCCGAAGGGTTCCAGTGGTGGTCAAGACCGCATTCTCCGATTGCAATAATTTTTTTAGGACCGTTTTTGTTAAAGAGCCTGATATTTTCCTCAAGCCGGGCAATGTCTTCGTCTCTGTTTTTTATTGCGCCGACATCAGGCCAGATTCCTGCCGAAAACTGAATAAATTTTTCTGTTCTTTTCTTGAGTTCGTCTGAAAGTCCAGAAATCGCGCCGTCGATAGCATTTTTTCGTGAAAAAAGGTCGTCCGCTCTGGTGCCAATATCCAGACCAAAAAAAGTGTCGCGCTCAGCCAAAGCCCTGAGAATTGCCTGACCGTCAAGTTTGCGTTCTTCTGTAAGATGATGAAAATGAAAATGAGTATCGCTGAACATAACTCGATTTTATCAAAATTCGCAGCGTTGTAAAATAGAGCGCAAATTTTTAATCCGGGGGCATTTTGCTTTGCAAAACCGGCATGTTCCGCACTTGCGCTTTCGCTCCAGCCGCTTCCTTCACTCCATTTTATTCCGTTCAGTCCAGTGGCCGCCTCCGGCGGTGCTCCATATGCCTTGCCCTGAAAAAATCTTAAAATCTAAAAACTGGCTTGAAAAATTATCTTGTATTTGCTACACTAATTAAGTTATTTTTCTCTACGAAAGATAATGCCGAGATGGTGGAATAGGTAGACACAAGGGACTTAAAATCCCTCGGCAAGTCAAACGGCCGTGCCGGTTCGATTCCGGTTCTCGGCAAAAAAGGCTTCTGCAATGCAGAAGCCTTTTTTGTTTTTAGACTACAAGTCTAGCAGTTGTGCGTATGCTTTTAGAGCACCGTCTGTTTCTTTTGCAAGTACTTTTTTTGCAAGTTTTTTTCCGAGCTGTACGCCTTCCTGGTCAAAACTGTTGATATTCCATACAAATCCCTGGAACATTACTTTGTTTTCGTAGTGGGCAAGAAGCGCCCCGAGTGTTTTTGGGTTGAGCTCTGAGCCGTAAATGAGGCTTGAAGGTCTTCCGCCTGCAAATGCCTTGTTTGGGTCCGCGTCAGTTTTTCCGCAGGCAAATGCCATTATCTGTGCCGTAACGTTTGCGTCGAGTTTTTGCTGGCTTGTTGAGCCTTCGATTGTCACGTCAACCTTTGTCTGGTTGTTTTTGAACGCAATAAACTGGAGAGGAACTATATTTGTTCCCTGATGCAAAAGCTGGTAGAACGAATGCTGTCCGTTTGTTCCTGGTTCTCCAAAAATTACAGGACCGGTTACATAGTCAATTTTTTGACCAAAACGATTTACTGACTTTCCGTTTGATTCCATATCGAGCTGCTGCAAGTGCGCAGGAAAACGGCTCAAGGCCTGGCTGTACGGAAGAACCGCTGTTGACGGATATTCCTGAACGTTGCGCTCGTAAATGCCGATCAAGGCGTCTAGCAAAGCTGGATTTTCCTGAATTTTTGGGTTTGTAGCAAGCCTGTCCTCTTCGGCGGCTCCTTCCAAAAAGTCTGCAAATACATTTGCTCCGAATGCAAGGGAAAGAACTGCTCCTCCGACAGCGGAAGTAGAAGAATAGCGTCCTCCGATGTAGTCGTCCATGTAAAAGGCTTCGAGATAGTCCGGATTGTGGGCTAAAGGCGAGGTTTCGCTGGTGACTGCAATCATGTGCCGGGCAGGATTTAAGCCTGCTTTTTTGAGCGCGTCTTTTACGAAGGCTTCGTTTGTAAGAGTCTCGAGGGTTGTTCCAGATTTTGAAACGAGGATAAAAATTGAGCGCGAAATGTCTGTCGAATTTAAAACAGCCGAGGCGTCGTCAGGATCAACATTCGAAATGAACTTTGCTTCCATTTTGAAGGAATTATTTGCTTTTGCCCAGTTTTCGAGGGCAAGATACATTGCTCTTGGACCTAAGTCGCTACCGCCGATACCGATTTGAACGACAGTCGTAAAAGTTTCGCCTTTTTCGTTTGTGAGTTTTCCTGAATGAACTTTTTCTGCAAAATCTGCAATTTTTTTCTGTTCAGTTTTGTAGAATTCGCGTTTGTCTGTTCCGTCGGCAACAACCTTGTCTCCGAGCTGTCCGCGGGTAAGGTGGTGCAGAACAAGACGTTTTTCTCCGGTGTTTACGACTTCGCCGTTGTAAAGAGCTTCGAATTTTTGAGTGAGCTGCGCTTCGTCTGAAAGTTCAGCGAGAACTTTTAGAACTTTTTCGTCAACCTGCTTTGCTGCGTAGTTGTAAGTAAGACCTGCGCCCATTTTTATGGAAAAATCTTTAACGCGTTTTTGAGCTTCTGGCGAAGAAAGCTCCTGCGCAATGTTTACCGCGCCTTTTAAGGACTGAAGTTTTTTGAATGATTCGAGGGAAGAAAGGTTTTCCCAGTTTATGTTTTTTTCTGAAACCGACATAGTTTTTATTTTAATTCTCCCATAAAAAGTCAAGATTAAAACTTCAGTTTTAGAATTGACTTTTTTAAGTTGTTTCGCAACGAAGTGAGAAACAACAGATTATAAGAAAGTTTGCAACGCAAACTTGCAAAGATAAAAACAGACGCCATTTTCGGCTGTTTTTATCATGCCTCCTTAATAAAACACCGCGTTAGCGGCGAGCCAGGATGGCGAGAATCACAGTTTGTGAAAGCAACGCTTGAGCAAACTGTAATGATAAAAATTACAGGGATGTAATTTTTATCATGCCTCCTTTTGATTTTTTGTCTTACAGACAGCAATGCCTGTTTTTATAAAACAGACTAGTCTATTATAGCACAAAAACTGTTGGCAAGGAAAATGTTTTTGCTTACGGAATACTTACCCCGGATATTAGGGGCGGCTTTGCCGTTGCCGCAAGGCAATGAGCGCATAGCGAACCCCGGTTAGCCGGTCGTGACGGAAAAATGCGGTACGGTTTTTATTCAAAAATATGATATAATCGGTTTATGAGCCAGACAGAAAGAATACTTTTTATTGACCGAAAACTGCGTTCGTGCGGAAATTTTACGGTTAAGGAAGTTGCCGACTATTTTGAAGTGAGCGATCGGCAGGTTAAGCGCGATATTGAATATATGCGCGACCGTTTTGAAGCTCCGATTGAATGGAATTTTAAAGAAAAAAAATACATTTATGCCAGCAGTTTTGAAAGACTTAAATTTGCAGACCAGCATTTGATTTTGGCTTATCTTTCGATGCAGTCAATGCTCAAAAATGCAAATTATTTTCCGGCTGTGAGCAGCGAGCTTTTGCAGAATTTGAAAAGCCAGATTCCAAAGGATTATCTGAAGGTTTGCGGGCGGATTTTGTACGAAATTCCAGCGGCGGAAAGTCTGGAGCCTGAAATTTTTACCGGAATTTGCGGCGCAATGCGGGATTTGCTCTGTCTTGAGCTTGTTTACACCAATACGAAGAATGAGCTTTCTGAGCGGATTTTTGAACCGTGCAACCTTATAAATTACGGCGGAAACTGGTATGTTGTCGGTTTTGACTATTTGAGAAATGAAATCCGCACTTTTAACGTTGCAAGAATAAAAAAACTTTCGTTGACAAAAAAGTCTTTTGAAAGACACGGAGACGATTTTGAGCAAAAACTGAAAAATTATATTGAAAACGGTTTTGGAATTTTTCTTGGCGAAAAAACAGAAAACGTAAAAATCAGGTTTTATGGAAAAGCGGTTCAGATTGTAAAGACTCAAAAATGGCATCCGAAGCAGGTTATGTCGGAAAATTTTGGCGGAGAAAGCGGAAAAGAAGATTTTTTGGAATTGAATTTTCCTGCCGCCGATATGACGGAAGTTTTGTCTAAAATCTTGAGCTTTGGAAAGAATGCGGTTCCGCTTGAACCTCAAAATCTGGTTGATTTGTGGAAAGCGGAAATCAGAAAAATGTGCGAAATTGCCGGGGTTTGACTGGTAAACTTTCCAGTTTTGACGGAAAGTTTTGTTTATGTCGGAAAACTGCTTTTTTGCCGGAATGTTTTGGTTATGCCGGGCAGTTTTCGTGGCTTTGAATTGCAGTTTTTTGAATTTCCTGAGTTTTTACCGGAGTGGAAATCATTTCGTGGAGGGTTCGCCATCCGAGTTCTGCGCATTTTACGCGGCTTGGCATGTGCGAAATGTCTTCGAGAGAAGCCGCTTCGTCGAGCTGTTCAATCTGTTCTTCGCTTGCCGTTCCGTGAATCATTCCTGTAAAAATATCGTAGAGTTTTTGCGCTTCTTCTGTGGTTTTTCCGATTACAAGGTCTAGCATCATGTCTACGCTTGCCTGGCTGATTGCGCAGCCCGAGCCTGTGTATGAGCCGTCGGTGATTATTCCGTCTTTTGTTTTTAGATAGAGCACAATGTTGTCACCGCAGCTTGGGTTTACACCGTGCAGTTCAAGGGTGGCTCCGTCCATCTGAGTTTTGTGGGCGGGATTTACGTTATGGTCGTTTAATATTTCTCTATAAAGTTCTTTTGTATTCATTTTTTACATTATAAAGAATTATGAATTATTGTACAAACGGAGAATCGACAGTTATTACGCAATTGATGTCGCTGTAACTGTCTTTTATAAGTTTTGAAACTTTTGATTTTAGCGCTTTGTCTGAAAGCGGACAGTCGAACGGTTTTACAACGTCAAAAATAAGGTTTGTATGCTTAGAGCCCGGAACGAGCCTTACATCGTGAAATTTAAGGTCGTCGTCGATTTTTGGCAGTTCGTTGAGCATGAAAAGTTTTATCTGGTTCAGCCTCTCGTTTTTTACGTCGATTGGATCCATGTGGATTACGGCGACGCATTTGAATTTTTTTGAAAGTGCGACTTCTGCCTCGTCGATAACTTCGTGGAGTTCAAAAATATCCCTGTCGCCAGGAACTTCTGCATGAAGGCTCAGAAGAAGGCGGCCAGGTCCGTAGTCGTGGACAATCAGATCGTGCATTCCGCAGATTGGCTTATGGCGCAAAACTTCGGCCTGAATCTGCATGACAAATTCTTTTGACGGTGCTTTTCCCAAAAGCGGGGCAATTGTTTCTTTTGCGCTTTCCCAGCCTGTGCGCAAAATAAAAGCTGCCACTAGAATTCCTGCAAGACCGTCGACAGGAAAACTTACAAATTTTCCGGCGATTGTCGCAATTATGACTGTAAAAGTTGAAATACAGTCGCTTAAGCTGTCTTTTGCCACTGCTTCGAGCGCAACCGAATTGATTTTTTTTGCGGTGATGTGGTTGTAAAAATACATGTAGCATTTTACGGCGATTGCAGCGAGCATTACCACAATTGAAAAAATTCCAGAAGAAAGTTCTGGCGGATTAAATAGAGAGAGAACTGAAGATTTTAAGAGTTCAAATCCCATGAGCAAAATCAAAAAACTGATTATAAGACCGGAAATGTATTCGAATCTTCCGTGTCCAAAAGGGTGAGACTGGTCAGGTTCCTTTGAGGAAAGTTTAAATCCAAAAAGTTGAATTATTGAACTTGCGGCGTCGGACAGGTTGTTGAAGGCGTCTGCCGTGATTGCAACGCTTTTAGAAACTAAGCCTGCGATAAATTTTGACGCAAAAAGAAGAATATTAAAAAAAATTCCTACGAATGCGCACAATGTTCCATAGGCAAGCCGGACTTTTGAGTCGCAGTAATTTTTGTGATTTTTTATGAAGAGTTTTGCAAGCAGTGTAATCATACTTAAAATTATAGCGTTTTTGCTTTAGAGAGAGAAAGGTAATCTTTGTAAGCAAAAAACAACGTTTTTTAGATTTTTACAATCAGTCTTTGTATCCTGACCATTCCCGCAGTTTTGCAACTTTTGACAGGAAAAAGTCGATTTCTTCTTCTGTGTTGTAAAAGTACAAAGATGCCCTTGCGGTTGCCGGAACTCCAAGATAAGCTCCCAGTGGCTGCGCGCAATGGTGTCCTGCCCGGATTGCAATTTTTTCGTCAGAAAGAAGGGTCGCAATATCGTGAGGATGAACTCCATCCACCGTAAAAGTTACAATTCCGCAGCGTTTGTTTCCGTCTTTGTTTCCAACGATAGAAACGTGAGGAATTTTCTTTAGGCCTTCAATAAGCTTTACCGCAAGAAGATTGTCGTGCCTTGAAATATTTTCAATTCCGACAGACTGAATGTATTTTACTGCCGCTGCAAAACCTGCCGCATCGCCTGCGCTTACAGTTCCTGCTTCAAATTTGTGCGGAACTTCTGCCCAGGTCGCTTCTGTTTCCGTAACATATTCAATCATTTCTCCGCCACGTAAAAATGGAGGCATGCTTTCCAAAAGATTGATTTTTCCGTAAAGCGCGCCGATTCCCATTGGACCGCAGAGCTTGTGCGAACTCATCGCAAAAAAATCGGCATCGAGAGCCTGAACGTCAACTTTTATGTGAGGAGAAGACTGAGCTCCGTCAACAACGATTACAGCTCCGTTTTTGTGCGCAATTTCTGCGATCTTTTTTATTGGATTTGTAGTTCCCAAAACGTTAGAAACCTGTGCAATTGCGACAATTTTTGTTTTTGGAGTGATTTTTGCAAATTCGCTTTCTGGAATTTCGCCGCTTTCCTTGTCGACATACATGAATTTTAGAGTTGCGCCTTTTTGGGAACATACAAACTGCCATGGCAAAATATTCGAGTGGTGCTCCATAATCGAAACGACGATTTCATCTCCAGCCTGAACATTTTGCATTCCATAAGTGTAAGCAACCAAATTCAAGCTTTCAGATGAATTTCGTGTAAAAATAATTTCTCTTGCCTCTTTTGCGTTGATAAAATTTGCAACTGTTGAACGGGCATCTTCGTAAATTTTAGTAGCGCGTTCGCTCAAGTCGTAAATTCCCCGCAAAGGATTGGCATTGTTTTGAGCGTAAAAAGAATTCATAGCCTCAAGAACGCAAAAAGGACGCTGCGCCGTTGCTGCCGTGTCAAAATAAATAAGCGAATCGTTCAAAGCCGAGCTTTTTTCATCTATTGATTTAAATAACGGAAAATCTTTTCTAAAGTCATTCATAATTAAAGCCAATTATAGTAATTTTTCCATTTTTTGAAAACACTGCGAGTTTTTGAAGCACTGTACAAAATCGGGGGGGGGGTACAATTCTGTAATATTTTTTGTATCAGTTCATTGAACTAAGTGAGATTATTATGAAAAAAAAGTTAATATTGCTATTAATTTGTATTTCACCATGTTTGTTTTTGTCATGTGCTACAGCAATAACTGTTGGTAAAACTATTCCTAAATATGAAATAACTTCATCTTATGAAAACCCTGTGATGGATTTTATAGGGTTTAAAATTGATAACAATATTTTATCAACATCTTCAAATACAAAAGTTTCTCCAGGATTTTGGTCCCCTAATGTAGACACTGTTACATCAGAATTTGATCAGGCAAAGGCAATTGTAAATACTAAAAGTTTACGACATCTTGGATATAATCTTGAAACTTCAGGGATTGCAAACAATAAGGCTGATTCATATTTTGGTATTTATTCATTACAAGAAATGGAGTTATATAAAAGCGATAGTAGATATGCTACATTTGTTGAAGTTGTAGAAAATAAATTGGATTATAAAGATAATAAAGGAGGTAGTGTCAAAGTGGGGGCTTTTGGAGGCGTGCTTGTCGGTTTAGGATTGCCTATGATTGTTTTAGGAGATAATTCTAAGAACGATAAATATGAAAAAGATTTAGCTGAATCCTATGCTGCATCAGGAATAATTTTTACCGCGGTAGGTATACCATTCCTTATAGCGGCGTTAATACCAACAGAAACAAAAATAAATTTTACAGGAATGTATAATATCTATCTTTATGATACACAAACAAAATCTCTTATAAGAAAAGAAGTGGTGAGTGTAAATTGTTCTGAAAATTTTAAAGGTTCGTATACGTATGATGATTCTAGCAAAGAAATAGTAAGAGATTACATTTCACAAAATATATATAATTCACTTTTACAAAAGTACGATGAACTAAATACTTGGTTGAAAAATAGATAGCATAAATTTCGAGTTTTATAATTTAATGTCATTATTGGGCTTGACCCGATAATGACATTAAAAATTTCCAACAAATTCCTGTGTCGTAGCACGGGAATAATGACACTAAAATTACTGTTCTTGTTAAAACTCGACATTTTAGGCTAATAAAAATCTCCGTTCATTTGCTGTAAATTGTTCTGTGCTAATCTTTTCTTTATCTCAATGATATTGATTGCAACATCTTCGTGTTAATTACTTCTGATTAGGATAATTAGTAATGTAATGATAAAGCTAATCATCTATGCGCTGATAAAACTGATAAGTGGTGTGCTGATTAACATATCACTAATATACTGATTAGTTAGTCAGCACTGTAATGATAAACTAATCAGTGTTATGCTGATTATATTGTCATCTGTACAATTATAAATTTGAAAAAATCCGGCAATAAAACTCAAAAAAATTGTTGAATTTTAAAAGATTCAATTTCGAGTAAAAAATTTTATTTTCATTTTTGTTAAGCGTGATTCAAAAAAAACTCCGTGCCAGTTTTAATGACACGGAGTTTTTTTATGTTTATTTTGTTTTTTCTGTCATGGGGCTGTCTTTTGTTGAAGAATTATCTGCTTTAAGGACAGCCTAGAATATTACATTTTAGCAAGATATGGCACTAGGACAAGGTTCATTGCTTCTTTTAATACCTGTAAGGTTGCCTTTGCGAGCGTGAGGCGCGCTTTTTTTGTGTTTTCATCTTCTGCCGAAAGAATCGGACAGTTCTGGTAGAATTTTGCAAAGAGTTTTGAAATATCGTAAAGATATGCTGCAACTACAGACGGGTCCTTGTTTGCGGCTGCCTTTGCAATTACCTGAGGATATTCACCAAGGCGTTTTGAAAGATCCCATTCTTCCGCGGCTTTTAAGAATACCGCGGCGTCTTTTGCTTCGAGCGGAGAGATTCCGTCGTTTTCTGCTTTCCTTAAAATCGAAGCAATGCGCGCTCCCATGTACTGCAAATAAGGGCCTGTGTTTCCGTTAAAACTCAAGCTTTCTTCAGGATTAAAAATCATGTCTTTTACAGGACTTACCTGAATCAAATAATAGTGAAGGGCGGCAAGCGCAACTTTTTCTGCCACATCGTCCGCATCATCAACATCATCTTCCCGGCCGCGCTCTTTAATTGCTTTGAGGGCATCTGCGTGCAGAGAGTCGATAAGGTCGTCTGCATCTACAACTGTTCCTTCGCGGCTCTTCATTCTTCCGTTTGGCAAATTTACAAGACCGTAACTCAAGTGGTAGAGCTTGTTTGCCCATTCAAAGCCAAGTTTTTTAAGAATATAGAATAAAACCTTAAAGTGAAAAATCTGTTCAGAAGCAACAACGTAAATCAGCTGGTTGAACGGCCAGTCGTTGTGTCTGCTGATTGCAGTTCCAATATCCTGTGTTATGTAAACAGAAGTTCCGTCTTTTCTTAAGAGAACCTTTTCGTGGTCTTCTCCGTCTTTTCCTTTTCCGACAGCTTCTGTCACATCAACTCTTACAGAACCATCTTCCGCCTTAAAGAAAATGCCTTTTTCGAGACCTTTTGCAATTTCGTCCTTGCCCTTAAGGTATGTTTCGCTTTCAAAATAGAATTTATCAAAACTGACGCCTGTTCTTTTATAAGTTTCGTTTACTCCGTTAAAAGTCCAGTCGTTCATTGTCTTCCAGAGCGCGCGAATTTCTGGATCGCCTGCTTCCCATTTTACGAGCATTTCTTCTGCCTGCTGCTGTGCCTGTGGATGCGCTGTTTCCGGCTTGTCTTTTTCGCCTTTTAAGTATTTTTCAAATTCAACATAGCACTGGCCGACAAAATGGTCGCCTTTCATTCCGAGAGTTTCTGGAGTGTCGCCGTTTTTTTCGTGGAAAAGCTTGTATGCGAGCATTGACTTGCAGATATGAATTCCGCGGTTATTTATAATATTTACCTTGTAAACTTCGGCACCTGCTTTTTTTAAGATTCTGCTTACAGATTCGCCGAGAGCATCGTTTCTCATGTGTCCGAGATGCAGCGGTTTATTTGTGTTTGGAGAAGAGAACTCCACCATGATTTTTTCGCCTTCCAGAAGCGGTTTCCCGTTTTCTCCAAGAGAGCCGTAAGAATCTTTTTCATCTTCTATTTTTGAAAGGATTGAAGCGAGGGCCTTTTCTTTGTCGAGTTTTACATTTACGTAAGGACCGACATTTAAAACAGTTCCAAATGAAGACGCTTTTTCGCCGATTTTCTGAACAACTTCCTGTGCGATTGCTGGAGGCGCCATTCGCAGTGATTTTGCAAAGACAAACATTGGAGAACCCAAATCTCCCATTTTTGGATCCGGAGAATCCTGAACAACGACTGTTTCTTCGTTTACTGCCGGTGTTTCAGGCATTTTTTCTTTGATGATTTCATTTATTGCATCTGCAATTAAAGTTCTGAAAATTGATTTTGAATCAGACATTAAAATTTGCTCCTGTGCGGTTTTTAGATGTTCCCTTATAAAATACTTTCTGTTATAATACCAAAATATGGTGCCGTTTACAATCTGCATTTAGAAATGAAGAATTTCTTTGCCGATAAAAATGGCTTTTGAGTTTAATAAGAATTTTGGAGTAAAAATAAATGGATGCAGTTGTAATTGAACAGTATATTGGCGATTTGATGTCAAAATCGACGGCGGAATTTCCTATTTGGAATATCGAAAAAGCCCGTGCCGGAAAAAAATCTGGCTGGGATTATATCGACGGCTGTATGATTATGGCTTTGCTTGAAATTTACAGCACAAGCGGCGACAAAAAATATCTTGATTTTTGCGATTATTATGAAGATTACAGAATCCGCGACGACGGAACAATTGACGGTTACGACAAAAACACCTGGAACTGCGATGAGCTCAACGGCGGAAAAAATCTCTTCGTTTTGTACCGCTACACAAATAAAGAAAAATACAAAAAGGCCTTGGATCTTCTTTACGAGCAGGTAAAAGGTCAGCCGCGCACTCCTGAAGGAAACTTCTGGCACAAGCAGATTTATCCAAATCAGGTTTGGCTTGACGGTCTTTACATGGCTCAGCCTTTTTACATGGAATACGAAAAACTTTTCAATAATTCAAAAAACATAGAAGATATTTACAATCAGTTTTTTAATGTTTACAAGATTATGCGCGATCCAAAGACAGGACTTTACTATCACTGTTATGACAGTTCAAAAAAAATGTTCTGGGCTGACAAAGAAACCGGTTTGAGTAAAAATTTCTGGCTTCGTTCACTCGGCTGGTTCAGCATGGCGCTTTTGGATACTCTTAATATTGCCCCTGACCGCGGAAGCGAAAACTGGAACAAATTAAAAGATATTTTTATTGATTTGTGCGAAAGCATGCTCAAATTTCAAGACGAAAGCGGAATGTGGTGGCAGGTTCCAAATTATCCAGGAAAAGGAAAGAATTATCTGGAAACTTCTGGTTCTGCAATTTTTGCATATTCACTTTTAAAAGGTTACCGCACAAAAATTCTTGAAGACAAAAAATTTCAGGAAGCAGGAATTAAGGCTTTTGAAGGAATTTGCGACAAATATCTTAATACAGATTCAGGATGTTTAAGCCTTGGAGGAATCTGTCTTGTTGCAGGTTTAGGCCCGGAAAAAGATTTGCGCCGCGACGGAACATTTGATTATTACATGAGTGAACCGATTGTTCAGGACGATGCAAAAGGCGTAGGACCATTCCTTCTTGCCTACAACGAATACAAACAGATAAAAAAATAAAAATCGAGGTAAAATATGAAGTATCTTGTGATTTCGGATATTCACGGAAGTGCAGAAAGCCTGGAAAAAGCGCTTGATTGTTTTGGAAAACAGGCTGATTACCTTTTGCTTTGCGGAGATTATCTGAATCACGGACCTCGCAATCCTTTGCCGGAAGGCTGGAATCCAAAACAGGTTGCTTCGGTTTTGAACGAAAACAAGGAACGGATTATCTGCGTGCGCGGAAACTGTGATGCGGAAGTTGACGAAATGGTGCTCGAATTTCCGTGTCTTGCCGCCTATACGACGGTTTTTGATTCAGACAGAAGAATTTTTGTTCACCACGGACATCTTTACAATCGCGAAAAGCTAGAGAACTGGCTTCCAAAAGGAACTCTGATTGTAAGCGGACATACCCACGTTACTGTTTTGGAAGAAAGCAACGGCTTTTTCTATTTTAATCCCGGTTCGATAAGTCTTCCAAAATGCGATGACGGAAAAACCTGCGGACTTATTGATGTAAGTTCCGATGGAAAAATAAAAGTTGGACTTTATACAATCGAAGGAAAGCTTTTAAGAAGCCTTGATTTTTAAAAGAATCTGATCGGCCGGCGTGTTTTATCAGCCGGCTTCCTTTTGAATCGTTTTTAAGCTTTCCGCATAGCATTCGCAAAAGTCATCTATCAGTTTTTGCAGTTTTTGAACTTCTCCTGTGGTTTTTTCGCGCAGAACGTCTTCCAGTTTTTGACCGATTTGCGCAAGTTTTTCCATTGCGAGTTGTCTTGCCGCTCCTTTTACCCTGTGAACATAGGAAGCCGCTTCTGCATTTTTTTTGGAGAGAACAAGTTCATTCAGTTTTTCTGGCGAAAACTCAACGCTCAAAAAGGCCTGGACTAGAATTGACAGAAGCTCGCTGTCGTCTCCGACCATTTCTAAGGCGATTTTTTTATTAAAAATTTCGGACATATTTTTATTCCATTTTTTATAGATTTTTAATTCAATTTTTTTTGTACAGATTTCCTTTAGAGTAGTCTGTTTATTTTATTTTTGCTATACTTTTTTATCATGAATAAAGATAAATTAAAAGTTTTGTCCCTTGCAGCTGTCTTTTCGTCTGCAATTTTTTCTGTTTTGTGTTTTTCGGTGTCTTTGGACGTTTCTTTGACGGCTTTTCCGCTTGCATTGATTTTTACAGGCGTTCTTTTTTGGGCTGGTTATAGCCAGCTTTTTGGAAAAAAGGATTTGCGTTTTATAAGCGTTTTCTGTACACTTTTGCAATATGAACCTTATGTCCTTTTAATTGCCTTTGTTTTGCGCCGGGCAGGAAATTACGGAACCTTTTATCTTATCGACTTAATTGAGGTTGTTTTCTGGTGTGTTACAAGTGTTTTGTCTTTGTGGATTCTTCATTATCTTAATCCAAAAAAAATTGCCAGAATTGACGAGAACTGGAAGAAATTTATAAACGAGAATTCGATTGGAACAAAAAAAGGAATCAAGAGAATTGTTTTTGAATGTTTAAGCTGGGTTGACGCTCTTGTTCAGGCAGTTTTTATGGTTTTGCTTTTGAACATTTTTATAGTCCAGCTTTATGAAATTCCTTCAGAGTCGATGGTTCCGGAATTTTTGATAAGGGATCGCGTTGTTGTTTTTAAAACCGCGAGCGGTCCAAAATTTCCCCTTTCGGAAGTTGGCCTTCCTTATGCAAAAAAATATAAGCGCGGCGACATTGTGGTTTTTAGAAATCCTCACTATTCAAACGACAGAAAAAGCGAGGTACGGACATTTTTGAGCCAGATTGTATACATGTGCACTTTGACAACGGTGAATCTGAACGTTGATGAAGGCGGCAATCCAAAGGCAGATCCTCTCGTAAAAAGAATTGCCGGTGTTCCAGGGGAACAGCTTATGATGCAGGACGGAATTCTTTATTCGCGGACAAAGGCAAGCGATGAATGGAAGGTTGTTGAACAGGATGCAAAATATGCAGAATGGAATTTAAATACCGTAAAAAAATCAATCAAGCGCGGGCTTACAAGGGAAAGTTATGTTGTAGGCCAGGAAGAATATGATTCTATGATTGAATGTGAAAAACAGCGCAACGCTTTTGATGTAAAACTCTTTGAAATAGAGGCAAAGTCGATTTCTAGGAGTTTTGAAAAAATCTTTGCCGCTTATTCTTCAAAAAAGCAGGATAACAATCTGGATGTCCTTTTTACGGACAAGTATCTTTTTGAAAATTCTCTTTTTGCGCAGCATTATTTTTATGCTCAGGCACTTCTTTCCAATAAAGACGGAGCAAAAAGTTTTGAGCGCTTTATGACTGCCTGGACGGAAAATGCCGATTTTAATTTTAACGGAGATCTTTATTCAGAAGCGAATTTTAAGCTTAACCTTATGATAAAAAAAGTTGCCGGAAAACTGTTCTTGAGAGATGCCGAACTTATTGCAGCAGGCAAAAACATAGAGCAGGTTAAGTCTGACTCTCAAATTCAGGAACTCTTAAAAACGGCGACAATGCTAAACTCTTATGCATTTTTGATGGACAGACGCAATATGCCTGTTTTTCCGGCAAACGACAAAGACGGCAATCCTCAGTACATTCCTCAGAATTGTTATTTTATGATGGGCGACAACCGCTTTAATTCGCTTGATATGCGCCATTCTTATGACAACTGGCTTGCACCTCTTACAAACTTAGACCCGGTTTCGGTAACTTATTACTCGGATATTTCTCCGCAGTATGTGAACCGCTCAAAAATTCTCGGAACCACAAGTTACAGGTTCTGGCCATTGAATAGACGCGGAGTTCCCGGTCATACAGGAAAATAAATCGGCTTAGGGGCAGTAAGGGCGCGCGGAGCGCGTAAAAAAAGTCCATAGATGGTGGAAAAACCGCCATCTATGGACTTTTTTTATGGAGTGCTTTGCACGTAACCCTGAATGACCCGGCCTGCCGTGCTTCACGGCAGGAAAGCCCCAAAATTTTATAGAAGTTTTTTAGCGTCCGTGGCACTGTTTGTATTTTTTTCCGCTTCCACAAGGACAAGGATCGTTTCTTCCGACTTTTGGAATTGTGCGGCGGACTGTAACGCTCTGACCCTGACGGCCGTTTGCCATTACTCTGCTTGCTGCCTGTCTGCTCTGATGCGTATTTACACCGTCTGCTGCCTGACCCATGCTCTGAGCTTGCTGGTGCTGGGCGTTCATCTGAATGTTGCGCTGTGCCGGCTGTGGCGCAGGATTTATCTGGATGCGCACTTTGAATACCCGGCTTGCAATTGTAAGGCGGATGCTTTCGAGCATGTCTTCAAATGCGTTAAAACCGTCGATTTTGTATTCTGTGAGCGGATTTTTTGATGAGTAAGAGCGAAGGTGAACTGCTTCTCTTAAGCCGTCCAGAAATTCGAGCTGGTCGAGCCATTTTCTGTCGATTAACTGCAAATACTGGTAGCGGATGAACATATTGAACTGTTCGTGTCCAACTAGAGACTCTTTTTCTGTCAAATCGTTCTGGAGAAGCGCCATAACTTTTTCTTTTGAAACATCTTCTGCTGGAAGCTGAATTCCGAAATTTTCGCGGATTTGTGTCAAAAGGGCAGTAAGTCCGTTTTTGCGGTTGTGTGAATATTCTTCAAACCACTGGTCAAGATAGTCCTGGGCCGTGAGCATGATGCGTTCTGAGAGTTTTTCGTCCGAAAGAATTCCGTCGCGCTGTTCGTAGATATATTCACGCTGGTCGTTTAAAACATCGTCGTAGTCGATAAGGTTTTTACGGATTTCAAAGTTGCGCTCTTCTACTTTTTTCTGTGCGTTTTCGATTCCTTTTGTAAGCCATGGATGATAAATCGGTTCTCCTGGTTCCATTCCGATTCTTGTCATGATGTGCTTCATTCTCTCACCGCCAAACAGGCGCATTAAATCGTCGTCCATCGAAATGAAGAATTTTGAGCGTCCAGGGTCTCCCTGACGTCCAGAGCGTCCGCGCAACTGGTTGTCGATACGGCGGGATTCGTGGCGTTCTGAGCCGATTACGTAAAGACCGCCGAGAGATTTGACTTCTTCGTAATCTTTTTGCCACTTTTCTTTTTCTAGGATAACTGCTTCTTTTAGCTGTTCTGGAGTTGCGTTTGTTCCAACCCGTTTTAGTGCGCGGGATTCGTAGCTACCGCCGAGTTTAATATCAGTACCGCGTCCTGCCATGTTTGTTGCTACAGTAACAGCACCCTTTGCGCCGGCTTCTGCAATGATGAGGGCTTCGCGCGCGTGGTTCTTTGCATTCAAAACTTCGTGTCTGATACCTGCGCGGGTAAGTAGGGCGGACAGATGTTCTGATTTTTCAACCGAAACTGTGCCGACAAGAATAGGCTGGCCTTTTTCGTGGGCGGCCTTGATTTCTTTAACGATTGCATTCCACTTGTCTTCTTCGTTGAGATAAACTTCGTCCTGCTCGTCAATGCGGGCAACCGGAAGGTTTGTTGGAATTGCAACAACGTCGAGTTTGTAGATCTTTGAAAATTCAACAGCTTCTGTCTGAGCCGTACCTGTCATACCAGAGAGCTTGTCGTACATGCGGAAGAAATTCTGGAAGGTGACAGTTGCCATAGTGCGGTTGCGCTGTGCGATTTTTACGTGCTCTTTTGCCTCGATTGCCTGGTGCAAACCGTCAGAATATCGTCTTCCTTCGAGAATACGTCCTGTAAATTCGTCTACAATCTGAACCTGACCGTCTTTTACAACATAGTCAACGTCGTTCTGGTAGAGAAGGTGTGCGCGAAGCGCCTGTGTAAAGTAGTGTAAAAATTCAAAGTTCTGTTCGTCCTGGAGTTTTGTTCCTGACTGAATCAAATTGTGCTGATGGAGAATTTTTTCGATATGATCCATACCCTTGTCTGTAAAGGAAACTCTTTTTGATTTTTCATCAATTTTGTAGTCGCCTTCCATTGCGGCACGTTCTTCAGGAGTCATCTGAACTTCGTCCGGATAGTCGTCCGTCGCAGGGTCTTTTGCAACTTCGGTAAATTCGCCGACATATTTGTCAACTTCGTAATATTTGTAAGTGTCGTCTTCTCCGGCACCAGAAATAATAAGAGGAGTTCTGGCTTCATCAATGAGAATGGAGTCGATTTCGTCAACGATACAATAGTTGAATCCGCGCTGAACTTTTTGTTTAAGCTCAATCTGCATATTGTCGCGCAGATAGTCAAAACCGAATTCATTGTTTGTTCCGTAAGTGATGTCGCAGGCATAAGCTTCGCGGCGGGCTGCATTGTCCATATTAGAAAGAATTGCGCCGACAGTACAACCGAGATATGCAAAAACCGGGCGCATTGTGTTTGCGTCACGTTCTGCAAGGTAATCGTTTACAGTAACGACATGCACGCCTTTTCCAGAAAGCGCATTCAAATACGAAGGAGCAACTGCGACAAGAGTTTTACCTTCACCAGTCTTCATTTCTGTAATGCGGCCCATGTGCAGGTTGATGGAACCCATAACCTGAACGTCATAAGCGCGCTCGCCTCTTACACGGAAAGCAGCTTCGCGGCAAAGAGCAAAGGCTTCTGGAAGAATATCATCAAGCGACTCACCTTTTGCAAGGCGTTCCTTAAAAATCTGTGTCTGTTTTGGAAAGTCTTCTGCGGCCAGAGATTTTGCCCATTCTTCTTTTGCATTGACCTGTTCAACGATAGGTCTTAACTTTTTTACATCACGGTCATTCTGAGAACCGAAAATTGCAGTGAAAATTTTATCTAACATAATGTTTATAGTATAATAAAAATACTGCTTAAAGAATAGAAAAAAAACGCAAAAAATTGACCAATGCCGATTTTTTTAACGAAATGGACGGCATTTTGCGTTCTAACGGCCTTGCGCAGTTCCGCTCTTGCTCCATTGGCTATGCCAACGCTGCGCGCTGCTCCAGTCCGGCGTAAGTTTTGCCGTATCAGATACATTGACGGTCTTTGTTCAATTTTATATTCTTTTTTTACAATGCAAAGAAAAATTTCAAAAATATGTTTTTTTACCTTCCTGGCTTTAAGTTTTTTAAGCGCAGTTTCGTGCGCCCGCTCAAATTCTGTAGCTTCGATTAACGAAAAAGACCTTTTTACAATAAATTACGGCAGTTTTGAAGACGAATTAAATCTCTTTAACTTAAGTACATCCGGTTCAATAAACACTTTTATGACTATGCACGACGGTTTTTTTTATGTTGCAAACGGCGAGTCAAAAAAAATCCTCGAGCTTAATTCCTATGGCGAGCTTCTGACTCTTTATTACAACAGCGAATACACAAAAACTCCTTCTTTTGCAGACAAAACTTCTGTAAATTCAACTAAAAAAGCGATTGAATATCCTTTTAATACACTTGGGCCTCTTGCAGTGGATTCCAACAAATGCCTTTACGCAGTTGACACTCTTCCTGCGGAGCGCCAGGAAAACGACATAGAAAACAGGCTTCTTTTAAATTACATTGTCCTGCGTTTTAACAGCGACGGAACTTTTATTGATTATCTTGGACAGCAGGGACCTGGCGGAACTCCGTTTCCGTTTATATAAAATATCTATGCCACAAAATACAACGAGCTTGTCGTTGTATGCGAATCAAACGAAGGACCTCTTGTCTACTGGTTCAATTCTTCCGGCTTTTTGCTTTATTCGGTTCCGTTTAACGAAAAACTTGTTCCAAAACTTAAGGACTTAAACGATTCTGAAAATATAAATTTTATTTCGATTGAAAATGTAATTCCAGACAGCGTTTCCCGAAAACTTTACGTTCAGGTAAATTATTTTCAAAACTATCTCGATCCGGCTACAAAAGTACAGTCTGGAGTCGATTTTGAAAAAACAATGCTTTATCCTCTCAACGTAGAAACCGGACTTTACGAGGAAGGTCTTGATATTCCTCCTCACGAAGAATCTGTTTCGGAAAATCTTAGCAAAGAAGTTTTTTCTATTCCTTTTGACTTTTTGGGCGTTACAGACGGCGGATGGTTTTTCTTTTCTGTTCCGACAGAAAAAGGCTATTTGATTCAGATGGTGCAGCCGAGCGGACAGAAAATTTTAAAACGCTCGCTTCCAGTTGAGCACGGCGAAATCCTGTATTATTCGCTTGGGCTGAGCGGAAACGGAATTATAAGCGCTCTTTACATAAAAAAAGAAAAGGCCGAAATCGTCTGGTGGCGCACAGATTCTCTTGTTTCTTCTTTTATGAACTAGAAAGAATTAAAAACACAGTTTTGGAAAAATTATGGATTTTAGCAAAAAAAAAGAAGTCAGGGGCGAAAGCGAAGAAGACAAAATGGTCTTTTACTATAATCGCGAAGAAAGGCTAAAAAATGCTCCTCAAGAAGTGCAGAACCTTTATGACGGAACATTTAAGGTTTTTAAGCCGGGACTTTTTAAGGCTCTTGTTTCGACAAAAACAAACAGGCTTGTCTTTATGGCGCTCATAATCTGCTTTTTGCTCGTAGTTTTTCTTGGATTTTTTAACAGGCAAAACGAAAATATTTTGGGCGGAGTTCCTCTTGAGCTTACAGCCTTTTCCTTTGAAGAAACTGTCTATGTGAGCGTAAAGTTTGAAGATCCGCCAAAAAAATACAAAATTGAAAATCCGCTGAATTTTGATGTGAATATTGAATTTCTGGATGCGCAAAAAAATGTTGTTGAAAAGCGCGCGGAACTGAATATTTATAACGGGAATGAAAATTTTTTACGGACAACTTTCCATGATTATGATATATTTTATATAAATGCAGAAGTTTTTCTTGATGGAAAATCCGTTAATTTAAAATGTCCAGTTGAAAAACGCTAAAATTTTACGGAGAAATTTAAGATTTGAGGAGGCATGATAAAAATTACATCCTTGTAATTTTTATCATTAACAGTTTGTTCAAGTGTTGCTTTCTCAAACTTTTTATGGGAGTTAAAAAATGTTACAGATTTATTTTCTTTCGATTTTATTGAATGTTGTTGCCGGTCTTATTCTTGTTTATGCAACCGACTTTACAGCAAAAAAAAGCGAAGCGGCAGAAGACGCCGAGTCGGAAAACCAGGATTCTGAAGTTGAGAAAATTTCTGATGATTCGACAGACAGCGAAGGCGATTCTGTTTTTGACAAAAAACTTCAGTTTGCAATCAATTCAAAAGATACTTTTTTTGACGATATGACTTTCCGTCTTGTAGTTGCAATTTTGTCAGGACTTACTGGAGTTTTAAAGCTTCTTTCGACCGTTCAGAACGATGTTCCTGTAATTGGAGATTTGATTCCTGCTGTGGCCGGACTTGCGGCGTGTTTTGCGCTTTTAATCGAATTCTATATTCAGAAGTCAAAGGTTGAGTTAAAACTTCCTGCATTTTTGACGGCTGTTTTTATAGGCGGAAGAAAATATCTTGGAATTTTCTGTATAATTGCCGGAGTTCTGCATTTTATCTTTCCACGTGTCCTTTTCCTGTAAAAAAACTGAACTTATTGGAGCGAAATTAAAAAAATGAATAAAAAATCGATTGCCTGCATTGCTTTTAACGAAAAAAAAGTTTTTATTGCACACAGAAATCCTGTCGGACAGATGGGCGGACGCTGGGAATTTCCGGGCGGAAAAGTTGAATACGGAGAAACTGATGAACAGTCGATAATCCGCGAATTTGAGGAAGAGTTCGGCGTAAAGGTTAGTGTCGATAAAAAAATTGCAGAAGCGACGTTTAAGCATAACGGCGACGATTTTTCTTTGCATGCTTATCTTATACATCTTCCGCACGACGGAATGACGGAAAAATTTGCCTTGACAGAACACACCGAGTACCGCTGGGCTGAACTTGCAGAGATTCCGACGTTGAATTTTGTGGATTCTGACCTGCTTATTTATCCGCAGATTTGCAAATTTTTGGCAGACAGCCTTTAATCTTGAAGATTTGTCAGGTTTTATCGATGAAAAAAAATTTTCTTTTTTGTGCGTTTATTTTTGTTTCTGTAATTTTTATTTCCTGCTCAAAAAAAAATGAAAAAATCCAGTTTGACAGCCTTGAACCTATGGCGATTGAACCGGGAATTGAATGGCTTTTGGTGACTTCTCCTTATACAGCCTGTCATAAAGAAGCCGGATATGAAAATCCTGTCGAAAGCTATTTGCGCCGCGGCGAAATCAGGATTGTAGAGGGAAGTTCGACCGTAAAAATTGACGATAATTACGAAAAATGGTTTTTTGTAAAGGAAGGCTGGATTCCAGAAAACTGCGCAAGAATTTTTTCAAATAAGTTACGTGCGCAAACTGCTAAAAGCGAACTGCGCTAGGGGGGGGCGTGCAAGCACGCTGCGAGATTTTGCTGGCGCAAAACTCGGATTAAAACTGTTCGCTAAAAGCGAACTGCGCTAGGGGGTGCGTGCAAGCCTTATGGCAGAAGCGCCCATAAAATTATAAATAAAACTAAAATTTAGCGATACTTAAGAAATTTACTATTTATTAAAATCTATAAAAGTGGTATTACAGAACTATGGACAGCAAAAAAGTTCTGGAAAAACTGCTTGACTCTTTTAAAAGATACTACGACTTGAATACTGAAAATCCTGTCAGCCCTTTTGTAGCGACTGCGGAATTTCATTCTCACACGGAGCAGTACATGCTCTTGAAAATCGCGCATCTTTCGGACATTTATACTCACGAATACGTTTATTTTGCACTCGAAAACGAATTGTCAGCCGGGCGTTTGGCGGAACTTGCGGAACTTGCCTGGAACGACGGAATTTCAAAGGTTAAGCCGATTGAAGGACACAAAACTTCTGACGTTACTTTGATTGTTCTTGCCGAAAAAACTTGTGGCGAAGTTCTAAAATCCTGTAAAAAAATTAAAAAGCACAAATCTTATAATTTTACTTTTCGGGGATGGAGTGATTTGAGACTGGCTGTAATGGATCTTTCTTGCGGAAGTTTTGCGGTAAATAGGCTTGCAGGACATTTGAAGAAGGTCTTTAAGCAAATTATTTAGAATCTTCTAAAAATTTTAGTTTTTAGAAGATTTTTGTTAAAAAAATTGCCTTGATTTTGAACTGCTCAGTTTTGACGGTTTAACAGGGGATTTTGAAAAAAGTTTTTTTTCCAATGGGAGGAAAAAATTATGACAGCTTTATTGATAATTATTGCTGCTCTTGTTTTGCTTTTTGCTGGATATGTTTTTTATGGCGCTTATCTGGCAAAACAGTGGGGAATTGATCCTAAAAAATCAACTCCGGCGAATTTTATGCCTGACGGCGTTGACTATGTTGAGACAAAGCCTGCCGTTTTGATGGGACATCATTTTTCTTCGATTGCCGGTGCAGGTCCGATTAACGGTCCGATCATGGCCGCAGTTTTTGGTTGGGTTCCTGTATTTTTGTGGTGCGTTATCGGCGGTATTTTCTTTGGCGGTTTGCAGGATTACGGTTCGCTCTTTGCTTCAATCCGTAATGAAGGAAAGTCTATTGGCGAAATTATCAGAACGTCGATGGGCAAATTTGCTAAAAAACTGTTCATTATTTTTTCGCTTCTCGTTTTGATTCTCGTAATTGCTTCGTTTGTAAATGTCGTAGCAAGCACTTTCTTTACTCCGGCCCTTACTGCTCAGCAGATTGCTGACGGAGTAAAAGAAGCAGGTCTTTTTGTTCTTAATCCTACGGAAAACCAGACGACTGCAATGATTTCTGTCTGCTTTATTATTCTTGCTGTAATCTACGGACTTGTTACAAACCGCTTTGGCGTAAAAACTCTTCCTGCGACAATCGGCGGAATTATTGCAATTGTCGGAATTATCGTTCTTGGACTGAATGTTGGTCTTGGCGGCGGACGCGTAACTTGGATTGTAATTGTCGCCCTTTACATTGCCATGGCTTCTCTTATTCCTGTTTGGATTATGTTGCAGCCTCGCGACTATCTTTCTTCGTTCCTGCTTTATGCAATGATTCTTCTTGCTGTTGCTGGAATCGTAGTTTCTGCCTTTACTGGTGCGGCTCGTGGTGTTCATTTTGAGCTTCCTGCTTTTACCGGCTGGACTCAGTCGATTGGACACATGTTCCCGGCTCTCTTTATTACAGTTGCCTGTGGCGCTTGTTCTGGTTTCCATTCTCTTATTGCTTCTGGAACAACTTCAAAACAGCTTGATGCTGAACAGAATGCAAGACCAATCGCTTACGGTTCTATGCTGATTGAATCCGCTCTTGGCGTAATTGCCTTGATTGCCCTTGGTATGGTTTCTGGAAAATTTATGCACGTAGAAAACGGAATATGGTCGTTTAAGGGTTCTCCTGCAACGGCTTTTGGAAACGGAATTGCAATTATGTTCGGAGATTCTTCGACACGGATTTATAGAATAATCAATGCGCTTTTGACTCTTTCTATTTCTGTATTTGCTCTTACAAGCCTTGATTCTGCAACCAGGCTTTCGCGTTTTATGTTCTCAGAACTTTTCTTGAACGAAGATGAAAAAACATGGAAAGATGCAAAATCTCCAGTCCGCAAAATTCTTGCAAATCCGTTTTTTGGAACAACAATGATGGTTGTAATCGGTTCAATCCTTGGCGGACTTAAGCTTTCTGCAATTTGGTCGTTGTTTGGTTCTGCAAACCAGCTTCTTGCAGGAATTGCGCTTCTTGCAGTTGCCGCCTGGCTTGGAAAAGTGGGCAAAAACAATAAAATGTTCTTTATCCCAATGGCATTTATGTTGTGTGCAACTTTGACACAACTTCTCTTTACTGTTGTTGGAAAACTTTCTGCAATGGTAAGACATGCGCCGAACTCAATGCACTGGGGCAACTGGTTCCAGCTTATATTTGCATTTGCAATGGCGGTTTTGGCAATCGTGCTTGTGGTTGAAGGTGTAAAAACTTTCGTAGCTCAGCACAAATCTAAAAAAGCCAATGCCTAGACTGTAAACAAAAAAAATAAAATAAAAATCCCCGGTCCTCCTTAAAATGAAGTCTATTTCATAAAATAGGAAGCCGGGGATTTTTTTTTACAGTAAGTCTGAAAAAAAATCAAACAGTGATTTTCAGGTTAAAGTTTCAGAATGCTATTTTCCAAAGTTTGGCACCATGTTTCATTCTTGTTGTATATACAATGTTGTACAAGGCTAATTCTCCAGCATGGAAGCAACAGCTTTTTCAGCAGTTGAAAACGGTCCGTTGTATTGTCAGAAAGATTCAAATGTACTGTCAGAAAGATTATGATGTACTGTCCGAAAGATTTGGATGCACTGTCAGAATTATTCAGATGTACTGTCCGAAAGATTCAGATTTATTGTCAGAAAAAATTTATGTTTTTCACGCTGCATTCGTCTTTTTATGTCCATCAAATGTGGACAGATTTCATTTATCAGGGGGCATTTTTGCAACGGTACGGCAACACCACTTTTTTATTGATAAATCGTGATGTTTTGAAAAAAACTGTGGTATAATCTTCTATAAATATGCAAGTTGATTATAGCAAGCTTTGGGCGCGGCTAAAAGAAAAAGGAATTAAAAACAAAACTGACCTCATTTCTCTCGCCAATGTTTCTACAAATATTGTGGCTAAACTGAACAAGGGTGAATTTATATCTATGGATAGCCTGCAAAAGATTTGTGTTGCGCTGGAATGTGATGTTGGCGATATTTGCATTTTGAATAAAAAATAACTTTGTAAGCTTTATTTTGATTATCTTGAAAATGAAGTCGAAGGACAGCGTTTAATTGCTAAGATAAAATCTAAGGAAACAAGTTTTACCAGCGAAGAGCTTTTACATGAGTTTAATTCAATTACTAGAAAATTCTGCCTTGTGAAAAACAAGGAATTACTGGATTTATTTAAGAAAGAGATAAAAGAGAATCTTGAAAGTTTCTTTGATTTGTTTGTTGAAGAAAGATGCGGGGAGAAATAAATGAGCCTCATTTAAAAAAGTGTCCGCTTTGTAAAGATTATAATGGCAAAGAATGTGGTAACATTATAAAGTGACATTTTTTATTTTCTCCCGATATCGTGAGTTTTTCTTGAAAAATTCAGAAAATCATGGTAAATTTCATACTTGGAGATTGCTATGACTACAGTTCCTGTAAAAGATAAAATAGAATACACGGTTTCTCTTGTAAGCGACTTTGCAAAAAAGTATTCGCTTTCCACAACACAGGCATTTAATTATCTTGACCGCTTTAATGCCATTTCACTTTTGGAACAGCATTATAATGTTGCTCATACACTTTCATTCTCCGAGATGATTGATACATTGTTATTTTATTGTAAAGACCATGGGGGCAAACTGTAATGTTTTTGTATCATGGTTCAAATGTAGAAATAAAAGAAATAGACCTGTCCTTTTCAAAACCGAACAAAGAAAACCGCAATCAGGAAAATCAAGATTTTTCACACAATTATGACATTGTAACAGGCCCGATAGCAAATGACAGAGTTGGAGTTCAAATCCGCCGTTTTATTGAAGGCGACATCTCTTTTGACACTTTCCTTGAAAGACTCAAATATATGAAAGGCGTTACTTTTCAATATTTTTTTGGCACAGAAAAAGCCATACAAACGCTTGTGAACAAAGGACTCTGCAATGAATGACATTGAATATCAGATTGAATGTACCACACGAGACCTTGCCACATATCTTGTAAGAGATTTTTCTTTTACTGTAGAACAGGCGTTGAGAGTTGTGTACAATTCCGAAACTTATCAAAAACTCTGCGACCCAAAGACTGGACTTTACTTTCAAAGCCCGATTTATGTTTACGATTATCTAAAAACAGAAATCAAGACAGGAAAACTACAATGAGCGCAAGTTATAAAAAACTCTGGAAACTTCTTATAGACCGCGACATGAACAAAAGCGACCTCATCAAACATGCAAAAATCACAAGCAACATCGTAGCCAAAATGGGAAAAGGTGAAGATGTTTCAATGGAAAGCTTGAGAAAGATCTGCATAGCGCTTGGATGCGAGATTGGGGATATTGTTGAGATGAATGCTGAGGAGGTTTAGTGTATGTTGATGGTTAATATCGATGAAAGAAAAAACTGTCATCTTTAATAAGATTGATTGACTGAAGATTGAAGCGGCTTGTTCAGTTTCTTGACTTCAAAATATTTTTTATTTGTAGATTTAAAAACTTAACGACTTTTATATCTGTCTTTTCTTCAAATAAATAGGAATTGTGTTTTTCATTTGTCTGAACAAGTATTTTTATTGGAAAATCTTTATTCCGAACCGCAAATTCCAAACTTTTTATTGCATCATCAATAGTTTCATTTTCTTTTTGTATTTTTACAGGAATAAGAGTTCCATTACTCTTTATAAATCCATCTATGCCTTTGTTTCTTTGAACAGGAATAGCATTTAGTAATGAAAGCAAGTTATTTTCAAAATCAGATTTTTCTACACAACTTTCAATTCCTTTAGAAAGAACTCTGGATTCTGAAATGACCATCTCTTCCAAACGTTTTTTTGAAAGAGCAATAGCTTCTGCATTTTTATCAATGCCTATAAATTTTCTGTTTAGTGATTTTGCTGCTACACAAGTAGTTCCGCTTCCACAAAAAGGATCTAAAACAATATCATTTTCATCTGTTGATAATTCAATTATTCTTTGCAAAAGTTTTACTGGTTTTTGTGTCGGATAGCCACATCGTTCATTTGCTTTTGGATTTAGATAAGGAATTTCCCATACATCAGATAGAGGAACTCCTTTTTTATCTTTTACCTGAACCACATTGCCGTTTGAATCTTTTCTGTATTCAGATTTTCCTTTAGAGTTTCTAGCTCTTTCTTGCAAAATCTGGTCAATGTTTGTGGAAGGTGAGTAATTAGTATAAAATTGATTGAATTTAAAGTCTTTTGATTTGCTATAAAAGTAAATGTTTTGGTGGGCATTTAATAAACCTTTTTTTGAATTAGACCATCTTTTATACGTCCAGATAATTTCACTTTGAAAATTATTTTCGGTAAAAACTTTATCAAGTTCTACCCTTAAATAATGGGAAGCATATCTGTCGCAATGAAGAAAAATAGAGCCATCCTTTTTTAGAATTCGTTTTGATTCAACTAGAACATTGTTTATTAAAGAAAGATATTCTTCTTTTGTAGAAAAAATATCATCAAATTCATACAATTTTCCATCATCACGAGACGTTAATGAATATTTTTTTTGAGAGAAGAAAGGTGGATCAAAATACACAAGATTTACTGATTCTGATGGAATCTCTTTTAGCTTTTTCACAGAATCAGCACAAAAAATAGAATTTATCTCAAGATTCATATTCTTCGATCCTCTCTTCAGCAATTTTTTCAAGAATTTCTTTTAAATCAAATGTTGTATAATCTTTTATAAAATTCCACGCATCATCACCTGCGTAATATTCACCGCCAATGCCTTTGTATAAAGTTTTTAAAGTTTCTTGGATATGAATTGCTTGCTCTCTTTTAGGATAGTAGAACATTACTCTAATTGGCTTGTAATTTTTTTTACTGATAACTTTTACGCGTGTATGCTCTTTTGTGATATGATCACCATCAGTTGTTGCGTCTCTCCATTTTATTTCTATTGCGTCGTTTTCATTTAGAAAATCAATTTCGTATTCTTTAGTTCTTTATCCAAGCGTATTCGGAATTCTTGTCTTGCAACCATTTGAATATTTATATTTTAAACATAGAGTAGCAGCTTCTTCAAGAAAAGAACCAGCATATTTATAAACAAAACGTCCTTTATTCTGATAGATGTCAATTATATTTCCTTCAGACTCTGAAATACCTAATACTCTATAAATCAAAAAAATGCGAATTGTCATCAGATTTCATTTCTTCTGTTCGTTCGTTAATTTTTTCCCGCAGTTCTTTTGCGTATTTATCAGAAAGTTTCTTTATCTCATCAAACAAAACAGAATTCATCAATTACTCCAAATTAATTCTAATTAGTATATCATATTTACTAAAGATTTTTATTTTTTATAATCCGAATATACAATTAGTTTCTGAAAAAATCTACCTACTTAAAAATTGTCTTATAGGTGCTATAATGTATGTGCATACTCGGAAAAAGATAGTTACGGAGCCAAAAAATGAAAGCTTATCTTATAATTGTAGTGTCAATATGAATCGAGTGAGGAATTATAGGATCTGGCATAAAAAAAGCGGCTACGAAGTTGTCAGCGGACAAAGGTCAACCGGCGACGGATATTACGAAAGCTGCATAGTTGCTGTTGAGTAGAATCAGATTGTTTATCTGAAAGACGTTGTTTCTGAATCGAATATTGAAATTGGCGACTACACAATCTACAACGATTTTGTCAATGCCCCGTGCGATTTTAAAAAGAACAATGTGCTTTATCATTATCCGGTTAACGGCGATAAGCTGAAAATCGGGAAGTTCCCGAAATACAGCTATGTTAAAAACTGCAATCAGGATGACCCCGAAGAAAGAATTTTGCCAAAAACGCCTTTCGGGACGACCCCGAATCTTGTTTCATGTAAAAGACGGCGTTCAGATTTTTCCCGAATGCTATTTTTCTTATAAGATGGAGATTGGGATAGTCCCGAACGCAGGCTATTGACTTTACCTGCTCAAATAAGTAATTGTATGGCTGGCATGGAAATTCGTGAAGTAAAAGAAAACAAAAAACAGTTTCTCCCGCTTTTGCTGCTGGCAGATGAGCAGGAAGATATGGTTGACCGATATCTTGAAAAAGGCGCGATGTACGTTCTTGACGACAACGGCGCAAAGGCAGAATGTGTTGTGACCGATGAAGGCAACGGAATTCTTGAAATTAAGAACATTGCAGTTGAGCCGAAAAGCCAAAGAATGGGCTACGGCAAAGCCCTGATTGACTTTCTTGTAAAAAAATATGCCGGTCAATATTCGGTTTTGCAGGCTGGAACAGGCGACAGCCCTCTGACAGTTCCGTTCTATGAAAAATGCGGCTTTGTCCGCTCCCACAAAATCCCTGGTTTTTTCACCGAAAATTATGACCATCCAATCTACGAGTGCGGCATTCAGCTGGTGGATATGGTTTATTTGCGGAAACAGCTGTAGCTTTCAGTTTTCAGAACGAGCAAAGTCAACGCTTGCAGGATAAACAAAATGGAATTCAAGAATTTGTTACCAGCTCAAAATCGTTATGAATGACGGCAAATCTGTTGTGTGTGGAACGGCAGTTCTGCACCCTGTGGAATGGCTTATCCATATGCAGTGGATAGGCGATGGTGCAGAATCATTATTTCTGATGAAGGAAAGGCCTTCGATTTGAAAAAGTTACCCGAAAATCAATTATTTTTTTTATTTAACGATATGTTAGCAAATGTGCTAACATATAAATATGTACAGAAAAGTATCATTCTATACAACTGCTGATGGAAACTGTCCTGTTGCAGAATTTATTGATTCTCAGCCGGCAAAAGTTGCTCAGAAGATTGCATAGGTTCTTAAGCTGTCAGATAGAGGAAAAAGATAATGAATAATGATACTTTCGATTTAGATGATTATATTTCTCAAAGAAAAGAAAAGGATTCTGATTTTGCAAATGGATTTGATTCAGGTTATGAAGAATTTAAAATCGGAATGATGATAAAAGAAATGCGCCTTGAAAATGGAATGACACAAGAGCAGCTTGCCGAAAAACTTAATACAAAGAAAAGTGTAATTTCCAGAATGGAAAATCATTCTGAAGATATAAGATTGTCTACTTTGCAGAAAGTGGCAGCTGTATTTGGAAAGCAGCTTAGAGTTGCAATGTTGTAATATCGTCTAACGTCATTTTAGGAGACGTGAAAAATGAAATTAACTTTGATTGACTTTGATAACTGGGAACGCAGAGAACATTATCTGCATTTTATCAAGGAGGTACGCTGCTCCTATTCTGTGTGTGTCAATCTCGACATATCAAATCTGAATGTACAGCGACTGTATCCGGCCATGTTGTGGCTGCTGACTCGGACAGTCAACGAAATGCCAGAGTTTCGTACCTCGCTTACAGAGGATGGGCTGGGCTATTACAGTGAGATGCACCCCGCCTATACTGTTTTCAATCCGGATACCAAGACCTTTTCTGGCATATGGACGGCATATCAGCCAGATTATCAGTCCTTTCTGCGTGGCTATGAGGAAGATGTCGGAAAATATTCCTCCACTACGCAGTATGAGCCAAAGCCCGGAAGACCCGCCAATTCGTTTGATGTCTCTATGATACCGTGGTTTTCTTTTACTTCGTTCAATCTAAATATTTTTGGTGACGGAACCTATCTGCTCCCGATTTTTACCATGGGTAAGACATTTGAAGAGAATGAGAAAACAATGCTACCTCTGGCAATTCAGGTGCATCACGCAGTTTGCGATGGATACCATGTCGGAAAATTTATTGAGACGCTTCAAGCCAACATTAACAAGTTTGATGCGTAACGACACAGGATAGAATAATGCAGCAAGTATTCTGGAGGTAAAATGAAACGAAAAATAGTGTTATGCATAATCATTACGCTGATGTCTTTTCATGCTGCTTTTACAGACGGTACGGAGTTATCTGAGGTGACAATATCATCTCAAATACCATCGAGCACAAACGAGCAAAATGAAGTCGCATATGGTGTAAATCCCATATCTCCATGGGAATATCAGTCTAAATTAGGTAAAGGAATGGATGTGGACTGGTCTAAAACCCAAAAAGGAAAAGAGAGTTATAATCTCAAAGTGGTACAGGACTTTGAAGCTGCGGGGGTTAATCATGTTCGTATCAGGATAAAGGATAAGGCTGATAACGATCTATTTTTGGTGCTTGACGAACAGATTGATGATTGCATAAATACAGGTATTATACCCATAATCGCATATCAAGCGGATGAGTTTAAAAACAATCCGAATGAGGAAAACTTACAAAAGGTTGTGGACTGGTGGCGTATTGTTGCCGAAAGGTATAAGGATAAATCTTATCTTTTATCGTTTGACCTTCTGATTGAGGCAACGGACGCGCTTAACAAACAACCTGAAAAATTAAATGAATTATACGAAAGAATTGTGACGGAGGTCAGGAAAACAAATCCTCAAAGAATTATAATTATTTCTCCCAGACTCCGTTCAGACGCCCAGTACCTCAGCGAACTTAAAATACCCTCGCAAGCTAACGGTTATCTTATGGCGGAGTGGCATTTTTATGCCGCCGGGCCGTCAAAGGACAATGCTCGAAAGCTCTGGACAATCGGTACCGAAAACGAAAAAAAGCTTATAACCGATAAAATCAATTATGCCTTGGAGTGGCAGAAAAAAACAGACATTCCTACTTGGGTAGGGGCATGGATGCCGGGTAATTATAATGACGGAGATGATTATTCGATAGAAGAGCAGGTCGTATTTGCAGAATTTGTGACATCTTCGCTTGTTAACGCCCAAATACCGTTTTCTGTTAATTCCGATACAAAGTTTTATGACAGGGAAACCAATAATTGGGTAGATAACATGCTGCCGGTATTTAATACTATATTCAAATAGAAACTGGATATAAATACGATAGAATGTCAAATTCAAGTTTGATGAAATAAAAAAATTATTGGAGAGGAAAAAATATGGTTGGAAGAATTTATCACGTTGGATTAACCGTTTCTGATTTGGCTCGCTCGATTGCTTTCTACAGAGATATTCTTGGGCTTGAATTTCAGGGCGAAATCTTTATGGAAGGCAAAGAGACAGATAAAATGTTCCGTAAGGAAAATTGTAAAGCAAGGGTTGCATATTTGAATGGCTCGAAGGCTCTTGAATCACCACCGGTTGAATTGATTCAGTTTGTAGACAGCAAAATCCATAAAGAACGATCAGACTTGTTTACTACATCTATCTCAGAAGTATGCTTTTACACGGATGACATTGATTCTGTCTACAAAACCCTTATCGAAAATCATGTGGAGTGCTTGTCTGAACCACAGTATTTCGATTTTAGGGCAGATGGCTTTGGGGAAAGCAGAGCGTTTTATTTCAGAGACCTGGATGGAATCATTCTTGAGATGATGCAACCGTTATAAAAAGACACTAATCAGTATTTGCGGAGATGATGAAATGATTAGAAAATACGTTGATGGTGATATAGATGCAGTGATGCAAATATGGCTGAATACGAATATTCAGGCACATTGTTTTATATCTCCCGATTACTACAAGAGCAATTTTGATGCGGTAAAAGAAATGTTGCCACTTGCAGAAATATATGTGCATGAAATTGGCAACACAAACTAGATAGATGGATTTATTGGATTAAATAACGACTACATAGAAGGAATCTTTATAAAAGAGGTTGCACAGTCAAAGGGAGCCGGAATGAGCAGGCTTTGGAATATGCGGACACACTTGATATTCCGGTTGCAATTTCAAGCAATGGTGATGGTTTTGTAATCCAGTATCGCAAAAATTGCGGAGGTACAGACGCTTCTGGCAACGCGATGATTTCTGAAAATGTAGATTTAGACCACTTTCCAACTCCATCAGAACTTTGGGAATGTTACAAACTTTGGAAATCTGGCTGTAAAAAAAGAATTCTATATCTTGCAGACCGTAACAATCTTATTACTCAAACAAAGATCTGAAAAAGAATTCTTCTATGACTGGAACGGAAACGTCGCTATGGAAAAAAATGCTTCTGGAATCACTTTGCGGAATTTCCAGTACAGCGCGCCCCTTTCATCATCTTCTATGGTTTCGGCTTCATCTTCATCTGAAAAAAAGGAAAACTGAAAATGGCTTGCGTGATAATTGTTGAGGACAACTCGCTGATTCGCGATGCGGTTTCAGGCTACCTTAAGCTTGACGGCTACAAGACGCTTGAATTTGGCGGAGTTTCAGGAGTGCTTGACGCGGTAAAAAGGGAGACTTGCGACCTTGCGATTCTTGACGTCATGCTGCCGGACGGAAGCGGTTTTGCGCTTGCAAAGGAAATCAGGGCTGCGAGTGACATTCCGCTGATTTTTCTGACCGCGAAGGACTCTGAGTC
>SAMEA104315426__coassemble_313_pt1 | contig 38000 bp, 31 predicted proteins | sample SAMEA104315426__metabat2_high_PE_039 | metagenome-assembled genome bin SAMEA104315426 (sample SAMEA104315426) | gut metagenome | biome: Monkey gut; feature: monkey-associated habitat; material: faeces | place: China | collected 2013 | reverse complement strand
CTTTAGCGCACACGTAAATAAACGGGTTTTGCGTAAGCAAAAGCCGCAGCATGCGACAGCATGCAAGCATCCGGGCTACAAGCCCGGCCGTGCGCTTTAGCGCACACGTAAATAAACGGATTTTGCGCAAGCAAAAGCCGCAGCATGCGACAGCATGCAAGCATCCGGGCTATTATGCCCGGTCGTGCGCTTTTAGCATTCCGCTGAGTCAACCGAACCAAAGTCGCAGATTACATCGAATATAGTTGCGTGCTCCAAAAGCTCAAGATTCTTTCTGATTTTTTTAAAAATCTTTATTTCTCCAAAGCCTGTTCCGCCGCTGCAAATTTCGATTAAAGCCCTTCCGCCTTCCAAAAGTTCATAATTTTTTATGAGCATTTGCGAAGTCCTGCAGTAAACATCAATATCGATTACATATTTTTTCCAGTGAACGCTTACGCTCCAGTGCAATTTTTCGCCGTCGGCATCTACTGGCATTTGAGAGCAGGAATGAATTTCAGAGTATTTGTTAAAAATTCCTTTTCCATCCAGAGAAATTTTTCTTCCTTCGAGTTCGACAAAGGCGTTTAGTTTTTTTTCAAATTCGCCTTCAATACAAAAGCAGGATTTTCCTAAATTTTTTCCAGAAATTGAACTCGTAAAATTTGTCGATGAAAGATGGAAATAATTTTCAATCGGCTTTTCGCCCCAGGATTTAGAAATATAACCGGCAGAACTTCTAGGAACGACTGTGTATTCAGTTCCGTTTAATTCAACAATTCCTGCAAAGACTGTTTTTGCGCCAAGCGGAATCCATAAATCGTTTTTCTTTTTATACAAAGGAGCCGATTCAATAGTTTTTTCAAAGTGCAAGTTCCATTTCATCGTTCCAATCGAACACAAAAGTTCAGGTTTTTCGGACAAATTTTCTTCCGTAACTTCGATATTGCCGGAAATCAAGTCTTTTCCAAAAATACAATTTTCCAGTTTAAAAGACTGATCAGCTTTTATATAACTAAGTTTTTCCGCTGGATAAAAACAGTTGAACTGTCTGCCGTTTTCTCCATAAAATCCAGTTTTTAAAAGAGCATAACTTGGAATAAAATTTTCTTCTTCGTTAGCTTTGCTTGCGGCCAAAGTCCCTGCAAGCGCGTACTGCAAATCAGAATCAGAAATTTTTAACTGGGATTTTTGTGCTATTATCGCTTTTTTGGGCGAAATCAACGGATTTATATAATACAATTCAACAAAAAAGGTCTTTTGTTCTCCTGTTGCCCTGTTGATTCCTGTAAAAACATAACGCCACCACTCAAAACCTTTACGGCGCAGTTTTCCTTTTAGTAAATAATTATCAAAACGATTGTACTTTTTCGATGCCGCCATTGCACCCGCCTTTGCCAAAAAAGAAATTTTTCTCTTCTATATAGATTAAATTTCGGCAAAAACGGATTATTGATTTAGATTTATTTAAAGATTTTATTCAAAGTCTTATCAAAATCTTCCTTTTCCTGAGGAAAATTATCATCGAGATATTCAAAACAATTTACGGCAGCATTTTGAACATGTTCATACCAGATTTTATATAATTCAGGTTCAAAATTATCACTTGGATACGGTGCTCCCTGAACATCTGATACGAGCTGTCTTAACATTTTTATACAAGTTTCATATTTATGATTCATAATAAATCTCCCGTATACTACTATTATAATGGTAAAAATATCTTTTCGCCACTCAAATCATCGTTCTCAGGTCCGATTATAACACGATATTTTATTTTTTTTGAAAACTCTAAAAGCTCATTAAAACCTTTTTTTAATTCTTCTGGAGTACAATGCAAAAGTTCAAGAAGCTTATTTTCCCGGTCGTCATCGTCAATTGCATACAAAGTCCGCAAAAGCTCAATGTTTCCGCGTGCGCGAGGCGTTTTTGGCACAACAAAATGCGAATAAGTTCCCATTACGGCTTTTTCTGTTTCGTCCTGATTAAAATCCATAAGGGCCGCCTCTTTTAAGCAGTTTTCAAAAACATCTGCTGTTTTTTGAGGTGTCGGATCCCGATAAGAAGCAAACAAAACGTTTCCAGTAGTAGAATCAATATCGCAAAAAGCGCCGTATGCGCCGCCGATTGTCCTGACTTTTTCCCAAAGCAGAATATTAGAAAGCCAATGACAGCAGATTTCAAGAATCGCATTTCCTTTTTGACCGTAAGCAATCGTTTTAAACGCTTCTCCGGCAAAACCAACAAGGCTCGGAATCACAATTTTTTCATCGCCGGCATCGCCGGAATTCTCCAGACTTTTTTTGCCGTCTAATTCTGTTAATTTTACAAATTCTTCAAGGCTGTTTTCTTTTGGAGATTTTAGGGCGCACAGTCCGATTGATTTTACAAAACCGGAAATAAGTTCCTTATTTTTTTCAATGGTTTCCGGTTCGGCAGTCACGTGGATAAAACCGCCGCCAGCTTTGATTTGACGTAAAATTTCATTAAAGACGGCGGAATTATTTTTCGGGTCAGCCTCGGCAAGTTCATGCAGGCAAAAAATCTGGGTTAAACCATTTAAAATTTCATCAACCGCAGAAACCCTAGAAGTTTTTCTCAAGCTTCTGAGCATTGCGTACTGATGGCCGGCAGGCACAACGCTTGAATCAAAATCATTTCTCGTTTCAACCGCAATATCCTTTAAGCGTTTATAATCGCTAAAATCGACATTGTTTATGTTGTCCGCAAAAAGTCCAAGTCCTTTCTTAAGTTTTTCATCGATTACCTTAAGCTTAAAAACAACCCAGTCGCGTGCCGTAAAATTGTGTTTTTTTCTAAAATCGGCATTGTTTTTTGTGAATGGAGTTTCGCTCGTCAAAACAGAACAGGTAATTCCACCTGTATAAAGGGCTGTTTCGGCGGCAGCTTCGCTCCAGTCAAGTTTTCCCCAGCCGCAGTCGCATACTGTTTCTGCAAAAAGAGAAAGATATTTGTACTTGTCCGAACTTAAAACATCGGCCGGGAACCCTACATCAACATAGGTAACGCCGTTGGTATTTTCGCTGCTTTCAAAATAGTCCACAGAAGAATTGTCTTTTCCTTCGAGCGTTTTGATTTTAAGCGAATAACTGTCAGAAATTCTCTTTCCTTCAATAATAAAATCGCATGGACGAAGGTGTGGAAGGCAGGAAGTATCGTCTTTTTTGCTTTGAAAAGCATGAAGTTCAGCATTTTCTTTTTTAATGGCTTCCAACGAAGTTTTTTGAACCAGTTCTTTTACAAGCGCATTTTCCTGTTTGGTTCTTTCTGTCGTATATTTTTTTGAAGGAACGATTTCGCAAACAGCAAAATTTTTGTTTTCCAGGAAAAATTTTTCTATCAGCTCTTCAAGATAGCCTTTTTTGTTTTGAATTTTCTGCCTTACTTTTTCAAGAACACTTCTCAAGCGAAAACTGTCTTCGATTTTATTTCCATAAAGCCAGGCGTTTATCGGTGCCATCATCAGAGATTTTGCAAATGGTCCGTTATGGCGTTCAATTTCGCGATGAGAAATCTCAAGTCCCATCAAAGTTGAATCAATATCGTCTTTATCAATTCCGTTTTCTACGATTTTATTCAAGGTTGCAAAAACGAGTTCCTTTACTTTTTCGGCGCTGTTTTTCTTAACACCACGCAATCCGACTGTAAAAAGAGTATGAAAAAGTCCGTCAAGACCCATTCCAGGAGCGGTATCTTCGCCAAGTTCACTTTCGACAAGAGCCTTTTGGAGCGGAGAGCCGTCATGATTTAGGAGAACGCCGGTCAAAAATATTTTTTCCATATTTTGTTCGGCATCTTTTGATTCTCCCAAATCCCAGGTAACGTAAACCGTGCTTTTCTTTTCGTTTTCTTCGCCAGAAGGTCCTGTTGTCTTTACAAAAAGCTCAGTTTCAAGTTTTTTTGGAGTTACATATTCAAGATGAGTTTTTAATATTGAATTTCTTATGTCATCTGTCCATTCAAAGTCAGGATTTTTTTCTTCAAGCCTGGTCAAAAAATTTTTTTGCAAAAAATCCAGTTGCTTTTCTGTCGGAATATTTCCGTACAAAAAAACAAAACAGTTTTCTGGCCTGTACCATTTTTTATGAAAATTTCTGTATTCTTCGTAAGTTAAAAAAGGAATTTTTAAAGGATCGCCGCCAGAATCTTCTTCGTAAATTGAATTTTTTAAAAGATTTCTTACAGGAACGTCCATTGCAACCGATTCAAAAGACGAATAAACGCCTTTCATCTCGTTGTAAACAACCCCCTGAATAGAAGTTTTTCCGTCTCCGTCAATTTCCAGACGATGGGCTTCCTGGGCAAAAATTTCAGGCGAAAGCCTCGGAAAAAAAACTGCGTCTGCATAAACGCTCATCAAATTAAAATAATCTGCCTCGACAGTCGAACTCGCAGGATAAACCGTTTTATCTGCATAAGTTGCGGCATTCAAATAAGTTTTTACGCTCTGGTTTGAAAGCTGTGTAAAAGGATCTTTTAGAGGGTAACGCTCAGACCCGCACAAAACGGAATGTTCCATTATATGGGCAGCGCCGTTTCCTTCAGGATTTGGAGTTCGAAAAGTAAAAGAAAAAAGATTTTCGGTTTCATCGTTCACAAGGTGCAAAACTTCAAGCCCTGTTTTTTTGTGCCGCAAATAAATTGCCGTTGAATGATAATCTTTTAATTCAAAAACATTTAAAACACAAAAACCGTTATATTCACTTCCCTTTTCAAAAATTTTTATATCAGACATAAATTTCGTCATCCCTTCCTTTTATAATCAATTTTCCTTCTTCCCAGGCGCGTCTCATGTAAGCAAAAAACAAAGAAGTTGCTTTTTCAACATCGGTTTTTCGCATTGGGCTGCGCCTTTCTTCTTCGTCAAGAATCATTTTTCGACGGTTTTCTGACACGTTGAATAAAATTTTATTTCTAAAATCGTCTTTTTTGCAATGAATTACAAATGCAATCTCTTCATCCTTCATCTGCTGTAATTTTTTTTGAATAAATTTGTCGTCAGCATTAACAATATCATCAATTGTAAAAAGCCTTTCCCTCAGTTCTTCGCTCAAGAGAGGATCTGAAGAAGAAATTTTATCAAGAAGTTTTTCTTCGTTTGCGCTGTCCATCTGTTTTAAAATCTGGGCAAGCACGTTCTTTCCGTCAATTGAATCAGATTTTTCGGTTACAAGCGAATTCATTTTTTTGAGCAACGCCTCGTCGATTCTTGCAACAATATCCGGATTCATTTTCTTAAGTTTTGCCAGATGCAAAATCAATTCCGTCTTTTCTTTTTCGGGAAGTGAATTTATAAACTGGGCGGCCTTTTTTGGCGGAAGGTTAGAACAGACAAGGGCACGAACATTTGCACTTTCGTCTTTTAAAAGCGCGGCAATTTTTTCGCTGTCCGCTTCGCTCAGATAATTGAACGGCTTTCCGTTTTTAAAAGGAACTGCTTTTTCTAAAACTTCGCCTGCTTTTTTTGCTCCAAATGCTTTTTCAAGAATATTTCTGGCAGTGTTCACTCCGCCGTCTTCGCGGGCACGTTCCGTCAAAGACTTAAATTCTTTTAGGATTGAAACAGCTTCGTCTTTTTCGACTGAACGAATTGTAGCAAGTTCAGGAATTATTTTTTCAATTTGGTCTGACGAAAGGTGCGGAAGGATTTTTGCCGCCTCGTCAATTCCAACAAGCATTAAAAACTTTGCAACCCGCCTGTAAACGTTGTCTTTTCCGTCTGGAGAAGGCGGTTGAACAGGAACTTTTAAAAGTCCGCCGTTTTTAATCGCATTTTCCGAAGCAAAATTCGAAACTGAACTTTTTCCGGAATCTGGTTCAAAAGATTTTTGAAATCCAGCCGTCGAAAAATTTTCACCAGAAAAAGGTTTGCCGGTTTTATCGTTTTCAGATTTTTGAACTACAGGATTTGAATATATTCGTTTTGGATTAAAAGGCTTTACCGTTTTTTTTTCGTCTTTTAAGCGGTCTGAAAGCACCATATCCGCAACTGATTTTTCAGAACCGGAATTTCCGGCAGAATTTTTTAAATAAGCGTTAAGTTCAAAATCTGAAAGTTTCATTTATTTCTTTTTTCCGAGATAGGCCTCCCGTACAGATTCATTCTGTAAAAGTTCTTCACCGCTGCCCTCTAAAACAATTGAACCAGTTTCAAGAACATAAGCCTTGTCTGCAATTTTTAGAGCCATATTCGCGTTCTGCTCAATCAGAAGAATCGTCACTCCGGCCTTGTTGATTTCTTTTATTATATCAAAAATTTGCTGAACGATAAGAGGGGCCAGCCCCAAAGAAGGCTCATCCATCATCAAAAGTTTAGGCCGGCTCATAAGAGCGCGTCCAACAGCAAGCATCTGCTGCTCTCCGCCAGAAAGTGTACCTGCATACTGCCAGTTTCTTTCTTTTAGACGCGGAAAAAGCGAATAAACCCATTGCAGGTCTTTTTCGATTTCGGCCTTATCTTTTCGCAAATAAGCTCCTATGCTTAAATTTTCCTTTACGGTCAAATCTGCAAAAACATGCCTTCCTTCTGGACTAAGGGCAATTCCCTGCGAACAGATTTTATCGATTTTCATTCCAGTAAGTTCAGTTCCGCCAAACTCAACTGAACCGCTTTCTGCCTTTACAAGACCGCTGATTGTACGCAATAAAGTTGACTTTCCGGCACCGTTTGCTCCAATCAGTGTAACAATTTTTCCGTCAGGAACCTGAACATCAACACCGCGGAGGGCTTTAATTCCGCCGTAAGAAACATGTAAATCCTTTATACTAAGCATTTGAGTCCTCCGATTCTCCAAGATATGCGCTTATAACTTCCGGGTTATTCTGAATTTCTTCAGGAATTCCGCTTGCAATCAGCGCACCGAAATTCAAAACATAGATTCTGTCAGAAATATCCATTACAAGATCCATATGATGTTCAATCATAAAAACAGTCAAATTAAATTCGTCGCGAATTCTGCGGATAAATTCTGTAAGTTCGGCCGTTTCCTGAGGATTCATTCCGGCGGCAGGCTCGTCAAGCAAAAGCAACTGAGGTTTTGTTGCAAGAGCACGCGCAATTTCAAGACGGCGCTGTAAACCGTAAGGAAGAGATGTACACATTTCGTCTTTTACTTCATACAAGCCGAGGATTTTTAAAAGACGCTCAACTTCTGCCCTCTGTTTTTTTTCTTCTTTTAAGTTCAAACGGAAAGTCGCCGTAAAAATATTGCTAGTACGGCGCAAATGCATTGCAATCAAGACATTGTTAAAAACGCTCTGGCTTTTCCAAAGGCGAATGTTCTGAAAAGTGCGCGCAATTCCGAGTTTTGTAATTTTGTCCGGGGTCGGTTCGAGATGACCGTGATACTGGCCTTTTTCGCTTCCTGCGTAAAGTTTTTTCATTTTTCCGCGTGGATGATTTTCAACGATTTTTTTTCCGTTAAAATAAACCGCTCCGTTTGTAGGAGAATAAACACCCGTAATAACATTGAATGCCGTCGTTTTTCCAGCACCATTCGGTCCGATCAAAGAAACGATTTCGCCTTTATTTACTTCAAGACTGAGAGATTTTACGGCAACAACACCGCCAAACTGCATCGTAATGTTTTCAAGTTTTAAAACGTTCTGAGCCATTACTTCGCCTCCGCAGTTTCTTTTTGTCCGTCAATTTTTTTGTTAAAAAACCTAGACTTCAAATTTTTAAGGAATTTTAAGATTCCGCTTATGCTAAATTCATTCTCGCCCATAATTCCTTTTTGATAAAAAAGAACAATCACCATAATCGCAATTGAGAATACTACTTTTCTAAATCCAGGCCTCAATAGAGGAACAGTAAACGAACCAATCGTAACAGTTCTATCCAAAAAGCGAAGCCACCATTCAGAACAGGCAATAAACAGGAATGAAGAAATGCAGCTTCCTGTAATCGACCCCATTCCGCCGATAACGACAATCAGCAAAATCTCGTAAGTCATGGCAGATTTAAACTGACTTGCCTGAATCGTCGTCTGAAACATTGCCAAAAGCGCGCCTGAAATTCCTGCAAAAAATGAACTTACCACAAAACTCAACTGTTTTGTCTGTGCAAGATTTATTCCCATCGCTTCGGCCGCAATTTCGTCGTCTCGAACAGCCTTAAAAGCGCGTCCATAAGTTGAATTGATTAAAAGCATTATGATTGCAATACAAATTCCGGAAACAAAAAAATAAAACATGCAGCTCTGAAAAACCGGATATTTTCTCAAAAGGTTAGAACCGTTAGTAACCGCGCCAATTTTGTCCCACTGGAAAAGCGCCCTCACGATTTCGGCAAAACCAAGTGTTGCAATAGCAAGATAATCGGATTTTAAGTGAAGAACAGGCAGACCAATTAAAAAAGCAAAAAGAGCGGCGACAATTCCAGCCAGAATCAAAGCAACAAAAACCGGCAAAGTAAACTGAATCAAACCGCCGTCAAAATACTGATAAACCTGAGCCCTTGCAGCAACAGGAATTGTAAAAATTCCATAAGTATACGCTCCAAGAAGCATAAATCCAGCCTGACCAAGACTAAAAAGTCCTGTAAAACCGTTAAGAAGATTCATGCTTACGGCAACAAGAGAATAAATTGCGCCTTTTTTAAGCACAGTAAATAAAATTGAAGTTCGAGGCAAAACAGCTTCAAGAACAGCAAGCACAACAAAAAGAATGCCAATCAGACAAAAACCGGCAATCAAATCCTTTTTATTTTTTAAATCATTTAATTTTAACAATTTATTTTGCATTTTCATTCCCGCACTAAACTTTATCAGTTTTCTTTTCGCCAAAAATGCCGGTCGGCATAAACATAAGGACAATAATCAAAAGGACAAAAGTAAAAGCATCGCTAAAAGTCGTCCAGCCAATTCCCTTTATAATATTTTCACAAATACCAATTATAAATGCGCCAATTACGGCTCCAGGAACAGAACCAATTCCTCCAAAAACAGCCGCGACAAATGCCTTTAAACCAGGCATACCGCCGACAGTAGGCGTAACTCCAGGATAATTAGAAAAAAACAGGATTGAACCAACGGCTGCCAAAAAAGAACCGATTATAAAAGTCGTACTTATAACAGAGTCGATTTTAATTCCCATAAGCTGGGCAGTTTCAAAATCTCTCGAAACAGCACGCATTGCCATTCCAATTTTTGTTTTTTTAATCAAAAGTACAAGGGCAAGAACAAGAAAAATCGTCAAAAATGGAGTAATAACCGTAACGCGTTTTGTAATTGCGCCGGCAATCGTAATAGAATCAGAAATCCACGGAATAGTCGGATACTTTTTTAAAAGACCGCCAGTAATATAAAGGGCAATATTCTGCAAAAGATAAGACATTCCGATTGCCGAAATCATAATCGACATACGAGGCGCATTTCTCAAAGGCTTGTATGCAATTCTTTCAACCGAAAAACCAAGCAAAACAGTAAGCACGACAGTAAAAACGACAGCAAGCCACAACGGCAAAATCGTATAGCTGTAAACCATTATGAGCCCGGCAGCCATAAAAACATCTCCGTGCGCAAAGTTGATCAGCCTCAAAATTCCATAAACCATCGTGTAGCCAATGGCAATAAGCGCATATTGACCGCCAGTCGAAACTCCTGCAAGAAGATACGGCAAATTACTCTGTAAAAAATCCATTTATTTTTCCATTGTTTTTAAATTTTTTGGAGCTGTTTCTGTGCAAGCACAGAAAACGGGCTGTCCAGGGTTTCATTCTAAAAAAATCAATCCGCACGCGAATTGATTTTTTTAGAACGCTACGCGCCCTTCCCATCCCTCAGCCAGGCTGAACTTACAAAAGCATTTTTCAGCCATACCAATATTTTATCATAAAAAAACATCTGCATTTTTATAAGTTTATGACAAACTCTTGCAGATGTTTTTTTCGTTTTATTAAATTATTTTACGCTCTGCTGAGCAACAAAATCCCATTTTCCAGTCTGTGTGTTTACCTTTTTAATATAGGCAACATCGCGTACTGCATCTCCAGTTGCATCAAAGGCAATATTTCCAGAAACACCCTTATATGAAGTTTTTGGCAAAGCAGCTTTTACAGCGTCCGCTTTTACAGAGCCGGCATTCTTAATTGCTTCAAGAGCTGTGTAATAAGCGTCAAATCCCATTGCAGAAACTGCGGCAATCTCATCATCACCGCCGTTATTTGTTTTTGCAGTAGCATTTGTATTGATATAGTTGCGGAATCCGTTTACAAAATCAACAACCTGAGGATCGTCAGAACCTTCAACAAAGAATGTCGTTACGTAAATGCCGATATTTGTTCCTTTTGCAGAAGCCAAAATAACGTTAGAATCCCAGGTATCGCTTGCAAGAAGCGGAATTGAAAGTCCCTGTGTATTTGCCTGCTCAATAATAAGAGCCGCAGCCTCGATAGAAGTTGGAGCAAACAGTACATCTGCGCCGCAGTTTTTTGCATTTGCAACATAGGCTGCAAAGTCGCTTGTGCCGTCAGGGAAAGTTTCGTAAACAACTTCAATTCCGAGTTTTTTTGCGGCTTCGATAAAGTAGTTGCACAATCCTACAGAATAGTCATCGCCGAGTTTTGCAAGAGCATAGGCTTTTTTAGCATTAAAAACAGACTTTGCAAGATAAGCGTGAACAGAGCCCTGGAACGGATCAAGAAAGCAGATACGAAAATAATGGTCATTTCCAGCTGTAACCTGAGGGTTTGTACAGGTTACACCGATTGCAGGAACACCAGCCGAAGCAAAAGTGTCAGAAGCGGCAATAGAAACTCCAGAACCGTAAGATCCCAAAACTACAGAAACACCTTTAGAAATAAGTTCAGAAGCGGCAGAAACAGCCTTATCGTTTGAAGATTCGTTATCAACAATCTCAAGCTGAACTTTGTATTCTGTTCCGCCAATATTTACAGTCGGAGTAATGCTGTTTGCATACTGAATACCAAGAGTCTCCTGTTTACCACCGGCACCATTGTCGCCAGAAGCCGGTTCAAAAACACCAATTTTAACAGTAGGAGTTTTTTCTCCACAGCTAACCAAAAGAGCAGCCGACAAAACACCGGCTAATGCAGCAAGAACACTTTTTTTCATTTTAATACCTCTCATAAAAAAAAGACCTTTCTATTATACTATCAATTTCCGCCTGATTCAATTTAAAAACAAAAAAGGTCTGCATTTTTTTATAAACACAGACCTCTTTGTCTAAAAACTAAAATACGGATACTTGATTCAATATATCAAATAAAGAATAAAACCACAAGTTTGAACTAGAATTTTCCGTCAATTTTTTCAATACATCGGTCGCCAAAATTGTCAATTAAAACGGCAAAAAGAGAAAAAACAACAGAAGAAACTAAAATCAAAACAGCGCATATAAATCCAAATAACATAATAATCTCCAAATCAAAAAAAATTAAAAAATTCAAAACTGCAAAACAAAGATTTTTTGCAGAGTAAAAAATTACTTAAAAAACACAATGCAACCAACAGTCATGACTGCAAATATAACAAGCACGATAATAAAACCCGTCATATAAAACCTCTGAGAAAAAAATTAAAATAGAGTCAAAATTGTGATTTTACGTTTTATTTAGATGACGGTCTGAAGAAAGATAATATTTTGAATTGATTTTGGAAGAAGAAGCACGCGTGAAGCGTAAAAAGAAGCATAAGTAAAGAAAGGAAGATTAACAGAAACAGCTTCTATTCTGTCAAAAAAAAGACCTGTTGAAAATTTATTACAAGAATCTGCTTTTTTTTGAGAACGCGAAAAAACACGTTCTATGATTTTTGATTCACTTGAAGATGCAGAAACAAATTCCTGCGAAGGAGCATGAACCGTAACGATTTTTACATCGTCGGAAGAAGAAAACACCGCCCTTTGCACACCGATTCCCGCATAAGAAGAAAACAAAGCGAGAAAAGAAAAAATAACGTACAAAAGACGGCGTTTCATATTTTTATAAAATGCGGTGATTTTGCAAAGCATTATCACCAAAAAAAATTAACAGTCAAACTAGCATAATCCGCCATACGAAGCGACTAGCGGAGTCCGCCATATGTAGCAATAAATACTCCGGCAGCCATTGCTGTTCCGATTACACCTGCAACGTTTGGTCCCATCGCATTCATCAAGATGAAGTTTGAAGGATCTTCGCTCTGAGCAACCTTGTGTGCAACGCGGGCAGCCATCGGAACTGCTGAAACACCGGCCGAACCGATGAGAGGATTGATTTTCTTTCCTTTTGGAAGGAAAACGTTCATCAATTTTGCCATCAAAAGACCGCCGGCTGTTGCTACTGCAAATGCTACAAGACCAAGAACGATAATTCCAAGAGATTCACCCTTGATGATTTTTTCTGGTGTCATCTGAGAACCTACGCCCAAAGAAAGAAGAATTGAAACAATGTTCATCAATTCATTTTCCATAGTCTTTGAAAGGCGGGCCGCAGCACCAGATTCTTTTACAAAGTTACCAAAAGCGAGCATACCGATAAGAGGAGCTGCTGGAGGCAACAAGATAATTGTCAAAACAAGAAGCATCAATGGGAACAAAACCTTTTCTGCCTTTGAAACCTGGCGTGGGTTTTCCATGTGAATCATGCGTTCTTTTTTTGTTGTAAGAAGCTTCATAATTGGAGGCTGAATCATCGGAACCAAAGCCATATAAGAGTATGCCGCAACAGCAATTACACCCATAAGCTCAGGAGCGAGTTTTCCAGAAACATAGATTGATGTAGGACCGTCAGCACCACCGATAATACCGATTGCACAAGCCTGCATGATGTTGTAGTTCAAACCGAACATATTCATGATTGCAACACCGAACAATGTAAAGAATACACCAAACTGTGCCGCGCCACCCAAAATTGCTGTTTTAGGGTTGGCAATAAGAGGACCGAAGTCTGTCATTGCACCGATTCCCATAAAAATCAGCATAGGGAAGAATTCGTTTCCAACACCTGCTTTATATATGATTGCCAGCATTCCGTCTGGAAGGTCGCCCATTCCAGCTCCAACAATGTTTACTAAGATTGTACCAAATCCAATCGGAATCAAAAGAAGAGGTTCAAAACCTTTTCCTACAGCAAGGTAAACAATCAAGAATCCAATCGCAATCATAATCAACGACTGCCAGCCAGGAGCTTTTCCCCAGTCAGTCTGAGGAGTTTCTTTTACTTCCGGCATTACACCTGTTGGATTAGGGTCTACTCTCTGCTGTTTAATCATCTGGTAAATTCCAGTTGATTTTCCAATATTCTGGATGAATTTTCCAACGTTGATTTCGTGTTCTTCGCCCCAGTTTTCAGTTCCTTTAATTACGCGGTCAAGACCGTGTCCTTCAGAAGCCGAAGTTGCAGGAGCTACAGTTTCAGTCGCAACAGTAGCAGAATCGCCTGCTGTCTGTGCAAGAACTTTAGAACCTGTGCTCAAAACAAAAGCAACTGCCATGATTGCACAAGTAACGCCAAGAACCTGCTTTCTAAAATTTTTGTTCAAATCGATCATTTCGTTTTATTTCCTAATAAATCCGTCATTGCAAGAAAGGTATCTTACGATATAATTCTTGCAACAACGATTAATTCTTACTGAATTTCAGCAACAGTCTGTCCGTTAGAAACCTGAGTTCCTGTAGGAACTGTAAAGTGCACTTTACCAGCAGCGCCAGCCTTGATCTCAAGTTCCATTTTCATCGATTCAATAATGATTACTGTTGTATCAGCCTGAACCGAAGCACCCTCAGCAACTGCATATTTAAGCAAAGTTCCTGCAACAGGAGCTTTTACAGCTTTTCCACCGGCAGAAGCAGCAGGCGCAGGAGCGGCAGCAACTGGGGTTGGAGCAGCAACAGGCGCAGGAGCAGCTTTTACAACTCCGCCGATTGTTGCAATAACCTGGCCGTTTGCAATCTGAGTTCCTGTAGGAACTGTGTATGTGATTGTACCGTCAGCAGGAGATTTTACTTCAAGTTCCATCTTCATTGATTCAACGATGATGATTGTCTGTCCTTTAGAAACTTTTGTACCGTTTGCAAAGCACTGTTTGAGGAGTGTTCCTGCAACAGGAGCTTTTACATCTTCACCACCAACAGTTGTAGTAGCAGCGGCAACAGGAGCAGAAGCACCTGCAGCACCAAATGCTACATTGTAAGGAGTTCCGTCAACAGTGATATTATCGCCGTTTGAAGTAACCTGATAGCTCTGTCCATTTACAGTTACAGTGTAAGAGCCGTTTGCAGACTTAGCTTCAGCTTTTGGTGTTTCTTTAAGACCGAATGTTTTTTCTGCATCAACAGGACCGTTTGCACGAGTTTCAAAGAATTTTGCAGCAACTTTCGGGAACATTGCGTATGTAAGAGTATCTTCAACAGAACCGTTTCCGCCGTTCTTCTTAGATTCTTCAACCATTTTGTCCCATTCTGGAGCAATAAGGTCAGCTGGACGGCAGTCAATAACTTTGTCCATTTTGTTAAGTTCAAGAGCCTTTTTAACAAGGTCAGCATTTGGAGCAGCTGGAACTTTTCCGTATTTGCCAACGAGAAGATCGCGGAATTCCTGAGTAAGGTTGTTGTAGCGTCCGAAGAGAACGTTGAATACAGCCTGAGTTCCTACAATCTGAGAAGTTGGAGTTACGAGAGGAACATATCCTACATCTTTCTGAACGAGAGGGATTTCTTTCAATACATCGTCGATTTTGTCAGATGCGCCCTGCTGTTTGAGCTGGTTTTCGAGGTTTGAAAGCATTCCGCCTGGAACCTGAGATTTAAGAATACGTGTATCAGCTCCCAAGAATTTTGATTCAAGAGAAGCATAGTGCTTGCGGATTTCGCGGAAATATGCAGCGATTTCAAGCAAAGCAGAAATATCAAGACCTGTGTCGTATTCAGTTCCCTTAAGCATTTCTACTACAGTTTCTGTAGGAGAGTGAGAAGTTCCCATTGCCATTGCAGAAATCGCAGTGTCGAGAACATCAGCACCAGCTTCTGCCGCCTTGAGCAAAGTAGCAACAGAAAGACCAGTTGTAGCGTGAGAGTGAATTTCAACTGGAAGGTCAACTTTTGATTTGATTGCCTTTACAAGGTCATAAGCTTCATATGGCTTAAGAAGACCAGACATATCTTTGATACAGATAGAATCAGCGCCGAAATCTGCATAAGTTTTTGCAAGATCAGCGTAGATTTCTTTTGTATGATATGGAGTTGTAGCATAAGAAATTGCCATCTGAACGTGTTTGCCAGTTTTTTTAGCGGCTTTTGTAGCACGTTCAAGGTTGCGAGGGTCGTTGCAGGCATCGAAAATACGGAAAACGTCGATACCGTTATTTGCAGCAGTTTCTACGAATTTATCAACAACATCATCAGCATAGTGGCGGTAACCGAGAAGGTTCTGTCCGCGCAAAAGCATCATAATTTTTGTGTTTGGCATTGCAGCATGGAGCTTTCTAAGGCGTTCCCATGGATCTTCATTCAAGAAGCGGATACAAGAGTCATAAGTTGCTCCACCCCAAGCTTCTGCAGCCCAGTAACCAATCTGGTCGATTTTTGGAGCGATTGGCAGCATGTCAGCTGTCGTCATGCGAGTAGCGTGAAGAGACTGTGTAGCATCACGCAAAACAAGTTCAGAAATACCAATTTTTTTTGCCATTTTGTCAAATACCTCTAATTTTAGTTTTTGTTGTGCAGAGCAGTTGCAATAGCGGCAACGACTGCCTTCTGGTCAACCTGTGCAGCTGCAGGAGCGGCACTTTCGGCTTTTGGCGCCTCTTTGTCAAGTTTGGCCGCATGAATAACTACTCTAAGCAAATTCATAAAGCCAATCATGATTATGAGGAAGGCAAAAACAACACACATACCCAGGACAGTAAGAATAGCGCTCTGTCCCAGCATTTCTTGGATTGTCATATTTCCTCCATAAGTGAAATACTTTTATTTAAAATGATTGAATATTAGTAAAAGTATAAATTATTGAAAATCTTTATTCAATGATTCCAGACTTGTTTAACGATTTTTTTACATTGCAAAATGAATAAAAAAAGAGGAAAGGACACCTTAAAAAGTTTTCCTTTCCTCTTTCAATCTCTTTTTCTTCCAATAAATCCAATAAACTAGAACAAATCGCTCATTCCGTAAAGTCTGCCTTTTTCAAGCTCACCAGAGGCAATTTTTGCGGCAAGTTTTTCAAGGGCAACTACCGCACCTTTTGCAAAACCTTCGCGGCTTCTAGCTCTGTGTGTAAGCTCGATTTCGTCCGCTGAAGAATCAAAGAAAACGGTATGAGTTCCAGGAACAAAACCAACGCGGGTTGAACTTACATGAAGCTCATTTGCCTTTGGCTTTTCATGGAAAGCATCAAAAACCATCTGTGTTTTCGATTTATTTCCGAGCATTATGCGGCGGGCAACTTCGAGCGCGGTTCCTGAGGGACTGTCGGCTTTCTGATTGTGATGTGCTTCCCAAACGGCAACGTCATAATCAGAGTATTCTGCCATAATTTTTGCCGCTTCTTCTACAATCTTATAGAACATATTTACGCCGATTGAAAAATTTGAAGAACGCATCGCAGTTCCACAAGTTTTTTTGCAGAGCTCTGCAATTTCGCCCTCGCTCTTTGCCCAGCCAGTCGTACCGACAACTACAGGAAGCCCCAGAGGAATCAAGGCGTTCAGGTTTCCAAGAACGGCAGTTGGGTGGGAAAATTCGATTACGCCTTCGGCTCCGCTATTTTTTACAGCATCGGCAACGGCTTTTCCGTCTCCTGCCGGCACTATATTTGTAGCGTCTTTTGCCATGACGTCGATTGTTGCAACAACTTCGTGCCCAGCATCATTTGCACATTTTTCAATCATGTGCCCCATTTTTCCATATCCGACAAGCGCAATTTTCATTTTATTTCTTCCTTAAATTTTTATTTATTTTTATAAAGTGAATTTTTGATAAAAACGAAGTCCATTTTTCAAAACTTAAAAAAATACGACATCCGCCTTAAAATTATAAAGATTAGTCTAGTTTTTGAAAAGTGACGTTATATCAGGCTCAATTTTTTTTCCACGAAGTTTTTCAGCCTGCTCATAAACCTTTAAAATATCTTCTGGAAGAGTTTTTTCTTCGCCCTTTAAGGTCTGATACGGAGCATCGGTTTCAAAGACAATCCTGCTTTCTTCAAGAAATTTTACGCATTCAATCGCACTTTTCTTGCCATTTAAAATAGGTTTTCCAAACGAAAAATAAGCATTTACGCCCTTTTTTAAAAGCGAATTTGCTTCTGTCAAAGTTCCTGCCCAAGAATGAAAGACCACGCCTTTGACCTTTTTTAAAAGTTTTATGTCCTTAAAAAAACGCTCTGTGCATTTTCTTCCGTGAATTACAAGAGGCTTTCCGTATTTTATTGCGGCCTCGAGCTGAAGATTCCAGACTTTTTCCTGTTTTTGAGACATAGAGCGAAAATCCTGAGTAAAAAAATCAAAGCCGCACTCCCCGACCGCATCAATTTTTTTATTTTCGAGAAGCTGAATCAAATATTCTGAATACGAAAAATCCGGGTTTTGAGGGTGAATTCCGAACGACTTAAAAAAACTGATTCCGGAGTTCTGAGGAATTGAATCAATGATTTTTTCCTGTTTTATAAATTCGTCCTCGGAAAGAGCACAGGCAACGCCGGCATAAAAATCGACAGATTTGCCAGTTTTAGAAAAATCAGGAAGAGAAGAATGAACTAAATGCAGGTGCGCATCAAAAATCAACCAAAAACCTCTTTTTTTGACAGTGCCCATGCATAACTACTGTCTGCAAACGAAAGCACCCGAATATTTAAACTTTTTGTTAATGTTTTTTTTATTATACCGAAAATAATTATGTACGTAACATTTTTTTTGCGTTAAAAACGCGGGAGGAATTCAAAATGGGAACATACACACTTAAAAGCATTGGTAAAAAAACTGATTACATGACTGTTGTACGCGAAATGGACGACGGCTACATTGTTCGCATTGTACGCGATGAAGACGGCTATGATGACGTTACAACAGATTTTATTAGCAAGGCTCTATTCGACTCTTGTATCCGCACCGGCTATCTTACTAAAATCAAGTCTCCTGCTGAAGCCGTTGCCTAACTAGCTCCAAAGCTGCCTCAAAACGAACATCAACAGGCATTTCTTGAGGCAGCCAATTTATTTTTACTCCTTTCTTTTCCATTCCCTTAAACCAGGTTTCCTGTCTTTTTGCAAACTGTCCGATTGCAAGGTTTAAAAGTTCAAAAAGTTTTTCTTTGCTTTCAATCTTCTGCTGAAGATATTCACTCACAAAACGATATTCAAGTCCAAGACTTTCAAGTCTCTGCCAAGACGCTCCATTTTCATGCAGACTTTGAACTTCTTCGATTAAACCTTCCTCAAAACGGTCGTGCAGGCGTTTTGAAATTCTTTCGCGAACTAAAGGACGCGGCAAGGTTGTGCCAAGCACAAGCGGATTAACCTTAGGACGAGTTGAAAGCACCTTTTTTCGCAGAGTTTTATATTCTTCAGATTTTGTAAAACGGTTTAAGAGAATCGCCTTTATTATGCGCTCACTGTCGCCGAATTCGCTCGTATTATGAAGTTTTTCTTTTTCTGCTATTAAAATCGACTTTAATTCTTCATAAGAAAGAGATTCAAGTTTCTGTCTTTCGGCCGCATTTTCTTCGAACGGAATCATATCGTAATTTCTGAGTATTGAATCAAGATACATTCCGGTTCCACCGACAACAACCGGCAAAACTCCGCGTTTCTGGCAGTCTGCAAACGAATTGTAAAAATCTGCCGTAAAATCAAACAGGCTGTATTCGTGACTTAAATCCGTAACATCGATTATATGGTACGGAACTTTGTAAAAACCGTCAGTAATTTTGTCCTTTAACGCAGGATTGAGGGAAAGCGCGAGATTTTCATTCATCTTAAAATCGCACAAATCCTTTCCACTTCCAATGTCGAGTCCGCGGTAAACCTGACGGCTGTCTGCGCTTAAAACTTCGCCTCCGAGACTTGCAGCAAGGCGAACGCCGATTTCGGTTTTTCCGACGGCTGTAGGTCCAATTACAAAAATACAGTTACAGTTCATTTTTTGTTTCCTAAAAAACTAAAGCACGCGGCAAACAGCGCATTTTAAATATTCGGACTTAGGATAACCTGCAAGAACAGGATGATCAGGCCCAGCCCCGTACTTTGCCAAAATTTGAACGCGTTTTTTCGAATCTTCAGCCGCCTTCATAATCATTCCGTAAAAATGCTCCGAATCAAAAAAGTAAGAGCAGGAACAGGTTACGAGGATTCCGTTTTCTGTCAAAAGGCGCATTGCACGAAGGTTTATTTCTTTGTATCCGCCGTACGCCTTTTGAATATTTTTTGCACTTTTTGTAAACGCAGGAGGATCGAGGATAATCAAATCAAATTTTTCGCCTGCCGCTTCGTATTCTTTTAATTTGTCAAAAATATCCGCACAAACCGCCTTTACCTTTTTTCCGGCTCCGTTGAGCTCAATATTTTTTTCAATCATTGCAACGGCTTCCGGACTCAAATCGACGCAGGTAACGTCTTTTGCCTCTCCCTTAAAACAGTTCAGGCCAAAAGCGCCTGTGTGACTGCAAGCGTCGAGAACTTTTTTTCCAGAAGCAAGTTTTGCAACCTGTTTGCGGTTAAATTTCTGGTCAAGGAAATATCCGGTTTTCTGGCCATGCGCAATATCGACTTCCAAAAGCACATCGTTTTCGCGAATCATAATCTTTTCGTCGCGGGCTTCGCCAATCCAGCAGGATTTTTCTTCAAGACCTTCTTTTTCGCGGACAGAAGCGTCATCCCTCTCAAAAATTCCATAAGGCCGTATTATCGAATTTAAGGCTTCGAGAATTTCTTTTCTAAAAACTTCTGCGCTCAAAGACAAAAACTGGACAACAAGATAAATATTTTTCTTTACATCGCAGTAGCGTTCAACAATCAGGCCAGGAATCAAGTCTGCTTCTGCATAGACAAGGCGATAACTGTCTTTTCTGTCGTAATAAAGCTTTCTAAGGTCGTAAGCGTCCTGAATTTTTTTTGCATAATAAGCTCGGCTGTCTTTCATAATCTGGTCGGCATGTTCTCTTCCGATTATGCGGACAGAAATTTTTGAAGTGCGGTTTATAACACCAGTTCCCAAAAAACCGCCCGCATTTGCAAAAACTTCAACAACTTCGCCATCTTTTACAGAACAATCGGCAAGCGAAGCCTGCTTTACACCGCTTTTTTCTTCAAATTTTACATGGCTTATTTCGTTATCAAAAACCCACGGAAACCCCTGGGCAACTTCAATCTCTTCGGAAGGATTTAAAAACACTCTTGGAAACATAATTCACCTGACAAAAATCAAAAATTTACGCTAATAATACAAAAAAAATTAAATTTACAAAAGTGTATTAGAATTCAAAATTTTTGGAGCGCATTTTTCGCACTAACCCGCTTTCCACAGTTCCGCTATACGCTGCATTCGGCAAGCCGAACGCCTCCGGCGCTGTTCCAATCGGGGCTACAAGCCCTGTTGTGCGCTTTTAGCGCACACGTAAAATAATCGGGTTTTGCGCCAGCAAAAGCCGCAGCGTGCCACGCACGCAAGCAATCGGGGCTACAAGGCCCCGTCGTGAGCTAAAATCCGTAGTCGCTTTTTTCCTGCACGATTTTTTCCGGCTGGAAAACCTGCTGAAAAACTTCAAATGCTTTTTTTACAGGAATAAATTTTATTCCCGTTTTTACGATTTCAGGAATTTCTTCAAGATCGCGCTCATTGCTCTTCGGAATAAAAATCGTCTTTACTCCGTTTCTCTTGGCAGCTACAGTTTTTTCGCGTAAACCGCCGATCGCCATGACAGAACCTGTCAAATCAAGTTCTCCAGTCATTGCAACATCGCTTTTTACAACCCTGCCGGTCAAAAGAGACATAAATGTTACTGCCATCGTAATGCCTGCGCTCGGTCCGTCCTTTGGTGTTGCTCCTTCCGGAATATGCAGGTGAATTACGTTCTGATCAAACCAGCTCTGAGGCTTTATCTTGTGTTCAATTGCATACTGCTTTACGTAGTTAAAGGCAATTTGAGAAGATTCCTTCATAACGTCGCCCATCTGTCCGGTCAAGACGAGTCCGCCCTTGCTGTCAGGGAAACTGATTGCTTCGATAAGAAGAGTGTCGCCTCCCATGCTCGTCCAGGCAAGGCCAATACAAGTTCCAGGAATTTCTGCCCGTTTGATTTCGCTTTCGTCAAAAACAGGCTTGCCAAGATAAGTATCCAAATCTTTTGCATCAATATTGAACTGTTTTCCGTCCAGAGAATCACATTCGTTATTTAAGATTTCTTTAACTTCGCTTAAAGTCTTGATGTTCTCAGGAATTCCAGAAAGCTGTTTTGTAATTATCTTTCTGTGAATTTTATCAATACATTTTTCGTAATTGCGGACACCGGCCTCGCGCGCATATTCTTCCGCAATACGCAAAAGAGCGGCCTTTGTATATTTTACCTGGCCTTTTGCAAGTCCGTTTTTTGCAAGATTTTTTGGAATAAGGTATTTTCTTGCAATTTCAAGTTTTTCCTGATCGATATAACCAGAAAGCTGGATGATTTCGGCACGGTCCAAAAGCGGCTCCGGAATTGAATCCAGTGTATTTGCCGTCAAAATAAAGAAGACATTGCTTACGTCAAACGGCAAATCCAAATAGCTGTCGCGGAAACTTACATTCTGCTCAGGATCCAAAACTTCAAGAAGCGCGCTTGCAGGGTCGCCCTGAACGCTTGAACCCATTTTATCAACTTCATCAATCATAAAGACCGGCGATTTTGTCTTTGTAATTTTTAATCCCTGGAGAATTTTTCCAGGCATTGCGCCAATGTACGTTCTGCGGTGTCCTTTTATTTCAGCCTCGTCTCTCATGCCGCCGACACTGAACCTGTAAAAAGGCTTGTTCATTGCATTTGCGATAGAGTGTCCGATTGAGGTTTTTCCAACTCCCGGCGGTCCTACGAGAATCAAAATTGAACCTTTGTTGTCTTTTTTCATTTTTCGGACTGCAAGATATTCAAGGATTCGTTTTTTTACATCGTCAAGACCGTAATGGTCTTTTTCAAGAATTTTATATGCTTTTGCAAGATCGAGGTTTTCTTTTGATTCCTCATTCCACGGAAGAGCGCAGACTAGTTCAAGATAATTGCGGCTTACAAAATATTCAGAAGAATTGGAATCCATCAATTTGAATTTTTCGAGTTCGCTTTCCAAAGCTTCCTTTACTTCGCCTTCAAATTTGAATCCTTCGATTTTTTCCTTGAATTTTGAATAATCGTTTCCTTCTCCATCGGCACCGATTCCAAGCTCATCTTGAATTGATTTCATTTCTTCGCGCAAAAAGTATTCGCGCTGATTTTTTTCAATTTTTTCGTTTAATTCATTTTGAATTTTCTTCTGCATTCGCAAAAGTTCCTGTTCTTTTTTTATAAAAACAAGAACCTGCTCAAGCCTGGAGCGAACGTTAAGCTCTTCGAGAACTTTTTGCTGGTCGGCTTTTTCAACATTTAAAATCGAAGCAACAAAATCGGCAATTTTTCCAGGATTATCGATATTCACCATATTTAAGCGCATTTCTTCGGAAAAAAGCGGATTATTGTCGCTTATTTCTTTCATTTCGCTTATAAGCGCGCGTGTAAGGGCCTTTGTTTCAAATGTATCGCCTTCCTCGTCATCGAGATACTGAACTGCAACAACAATTGGATTTTTTGCAGACAAAACCCGGCGGATTTTAAAACGTTTTATTGTCGAAACAAAGATGTTTACTCCACCGTCAGGAAGGTTGATTTTTTTTATAATTCTTGCAACAGTTCCAATATCGTACAAATCGCTTGCAACGGCATTTTCATCTTCCGTTTTTGCAAGTACAAGACCGATAAAGCCATTTGCTTCAAACGAATCCTCGACAATTTTAACATCGTCCGGGTTTGAAAGCATAAGCGGCGTAAAAATTCCAGGAAAAATCGGATGCCCGTTAAGCACGACCAAAGGCAATTTTAGAGGAAGCATCTGTTCAACCGTAATTATTGAACTTGCAGGATCGTCCGTCTGCCGTCCACCTTTTTTTGAAGATTTTTTAGACTTTTCCTCTTTTCCTGCGGCTGTATCTTTTTCGTTTTTTTCAGTTTCGTCTTTTTTTGCAGAAATTTCGCCTTCTGGCTTTTCTTTCTGCGGAGAATCTTTTTCGACCGTCACTTCAACATCGACTGGAGTTCCGTCGGCGTCCGTATGCTTTGAAATCAATTCGTTTATTGCATTTTTTAAATTTTCAGCAACATTTTCTAAAGCGTCATTCTGTTTATTTTCGTCATTATTGTCGTTATTATTTTTAGCCATAATTATAATTTAACCATAAAAATGGCTGTAGGCAACAAAATTATTCCGCTTTGGCTTTGCTTTTGTCCTGCAGTTTTTCAAGTCCGGCATTCAAAAACAGCTCATCCTGATACCAGTCAAGAATCAGAGAATAAAAAGCATCTTCGTAACCTTCGCATTTTGCAAGAATTTTTACGACACTACCGCTTTTTAAGCTTCCAGACGGAACACTGTCCATTAAAACCCATTTTCCTCGGTACGAAATAAAGAATTTTGTCTTTGAAGTAAGCGAATTTCCCTCAAAACGGTCGTAGCTTTCTGCATGAACTCTTACAGGCCGGGTCGCATTTCGAAGGCTGTTGATGTTTAAGTTCAAATTCTCTTTTTCAACTTCGACTGTCTGCCACATTATATAAGGGCCGACTGCAATTTTAATCCGGTATTTTCCAGAACGCAGGTAAACAGGATAAGTTGAATAATTTTTTACATTTTTTGAATTATTTTGAGACTGCTGAGTAAAAATCCGGCGGCTTCCGTTTACTTCAGGAATTTCTTTTCCGTCATCTGCAAAAAAGAATGCGCGCAAAGGAAGGTCGGAGTCCACAGAAGAAGCAACAGGTATTTCCATATTCAAAACAATGCTCTTATACCAATGCCGTAAAACAGTTTTGTGGACATAGCCACGGCTCCAAACAAAGCCGAAAAGAACGCAGGCTGCAAGGCCAGACACAACTCCACAGAGAATTTTTTTGAATTTTTTGTCGCGCGGCTCAAACGAAGGAATTGCAAACTGTCTTGTTGTAAGGACTGTCTGCGCAAGGGCGATTCTTATTTTGTGAGTATCGTAATGAGAAAGATATTTTTTTACGATTTTGAGAACTGCGTCTATCGACTGAAACCTTCTTGCAGGGTTTGCCTTGAGCATTTTTTTTATCATTCTGGCAATTACAGGAGGAATGCTTCTGTCGATTTTACGCGGATTTACGTATTTTCCTTTGCGGATTTTTTCCAATGTCTCTGCATTTAAAGTTGAAGGAAATGGTTTTGTTCCAGTAAGCATTTCGTAAAGCATTACGCCCATCGAATAAATGTCCGCCCTTCTGTCTGCGCTTCTGCTGTCTGTAATCTGTTCCGGAGACATGTAGGCAGGAGTTCCCAAAGTTACGCCGTGGCTTGTCAATTCGCCTGTAATCTGGGTAGTTGAAGTTTCTGCAACCGTTTTTCCAGAACTGTCAGCCTCGCTTTCGTTTTTCTGGGACGGTTCATTTTCGCTTTCGGTCGAGGCAATTCCAAAATCTGCAAGTTTTACTTCCGCTCTTTTTGAAATAAGAATATTTCCAGGTTTAATGTCGCGATGAACAATTCCTCTTACATGGGCAAATTTCAAGGCAAGACAGGCATCCTGAAAAATCAAAAGCGCAAGTTCTGTTCCGAGAGCAACCTGCTTTTCGAGAACCTGAGCGAGGGAAAGACCTTCTACAAATTCTTCGACAATATAATGGCTTGAACCTTCGACAAAATAGTCAAAAAGATGAACGATGTAAGGACTTTGCATATCGAGCAAAATCTGGGCTTCGCGTTTAAATCGTTCGCGGACAATTTTATTGTTTCGGATTGTAAGTTTTTTTAAGATTACAAGTCTTTTTAACGAAGGATGAACGGCTTTATAAACCGCTCCCATTCCGCCTTTTGCAACAAGTCCTAGAATTTTGTATTTTCCGATACTTTCAGGAATTTTTTCTGCCATAAAACTTACGCTCCCATAAAAAGTCAAGATTAAAACTTTAGTTCTAAATTTCTACATCCACTCTCAAAATATCAGTTTCCGGATTAAATTTTCTATCTGGTTTGACAACAGCGATATTTTCTTCGTCCGGGTTATGAATCTGCACATATTTTCCATTCTGCCTTAGTCCGTATTTGTTTTTTACAGGCCTGTGGCCGCCAATCCACACGGCATTTTCGCAGTTTTTTCCAAGAAGATTTTTTATGCTTTCGGAAACGCTGTCTTTTTTTGCCTCGCCATTTGCCGTCCAGGTAAGAGCAAGCGTTACTTCAGGAAATTTTCTGTAATTTATGATTTTTGACCGGGTCAATTCAAAAAACGGCTCGGCATGGCTTATGACAAGATTTGGAAAAACCGCACATAGCGGCAAAGCGTGCTCAAGGCAGCTTAAAATATAAATGACAGCATCGTCGTACTGTTCTGACATAAACTGATAGAACATTTCACCTTCCGCAGCCATTTTATAAAAAGGATGATTACCCCGGCCTTCCTCGTTCAGAATATTTTCGTGATTTCCCTTTAAGCAGTGAAAATTTTCCGGACAAGAAAGCTTTAATTTTAAAATCATCTGCAAAACTTTCAGGTTTTCCAGCATTTCCTGATTCATCGCCTCGCTTTTTATTACGCCGCGGTTAAATTCGGCAAATGCCTCTTTCCAGCGTTCATAACAGCGCAGTTCTGAATGAAAAATGTCTCCGACGCAGACAAGGTAAATCAGTTTTTTTTGGCAAGCTTCCAAAATGCTCATTTTTTCGGAAATTAAGCAATCTTCGTTTTCCTGCCCGGATTTTTTTTCAGAAGCAGAGGTTTTATTTAAATCTTCCAGTTCAATTTCAAAATTAAGAATATGCCACAAAAAATATTCGCGCGCATGAATGTCTGGAATTACGACAACCGGCTTTTTTTCTTTTCCGAATTTCTTTTCTGAGCAAAAATCCAAAAGCCCGCCGGAAAATTTTTCGCCATATTTTTCTTTCGGGCGGTAAAGTGAATTTTCATTTTCCAAAAGATTCAAGGCCTTTTCAAGAAGATGCATAAAATCATCATATTCAGGAAAATCTTCGGAGCGGTAAATATTAAAAAGTTCAGTTTTTAAATCCACGGACAGCCCTTTTTGGCAAATTTTTACGCCAAAACAAGATTTACAGAACCGACTGTAATCCTGTCTCCCGGATTTAATTTAACGTACTTGTCGTTTGGAATGCGCCTTCCGTTAATAAAAGTTCCGTTTGTAGAATTTTCGTCCTTTATAAAAAAAACGTCCTTGATTTTTTGAATCGAAGCATGCAAACGGCTGGCAAGCTTGTTGTCGATTACGATATTACAGTCTGGAGAACGGCCGATTGTCATTTTGGCAACCAGATTGATTTTCTTTTTGTTAAACATTAAATACGAAACCTGACTTGAATCAGCAATTTTTTCCAAATGCTGACCGACAGGCGAACTTGTTACAATTGTAGTATCCTGCATGAATAAAATTATACAACCAAACTAAAAAACTGTAAAATCAAAACTAAGCGCAAATTTATTTAATCTGAAAATTCATCTGGAAGCGGAGCGGTTACGGTTATTATTTTTTTTGTTGCCGGATGCGGAAAACTAAGACTTACAGCATGCAGCATAATCCGCTTATAAGGTTTTCCGCCGTATAATTCGTCTCCCAAAATCGGACAGCCAAGGCTTGCCAAATGAACGCGGATCTGATGAGTGCGTCCTGTAAGAGGTTTGCAATAATACAAAAAAAATCGGGAATTTGCCTTAAAAAACTCAAATTCCGTGCGGCTTTTTAAGCCTCCTTTAACTTCGGAAAGTTTTCCCCATTTTGCGCTCTGACCTTTCGGGCTTATTCTGCCCATTGGAAAATCAACTGTAAATTTTTTTGAGGCAGGTTCTTTTAAAATGGCCGCAACGTAAGTTTTTTTTGCGGTATGCTGCTCAAACATGTCGTGGCAGGCGGCATTTGCTTCGCGTTTTTTTGTAAAAAGAATTACACCGGAAGTGTCGCGGTCAAGACGGTGCATTATGCCGCAATAAGGCGGATTTTTTGCATTCGGATTTTGAATTTTTTGTCTTGCAAAAAGATAGCGGACGACAGCCGCGTGAAGATTATCCCGGGTTTCGACCATGGATTTTTCGGTCGGAAAATGCGACGGCTTGTTCACTACGATTATGTATTCGTCCTCAAAAAGAACATTTTTTTCTGTAAGCTCAAATTTTATGTCGTCGGGTTGTTTTTCGTAAAAAAGTTTTTCTTCGTCGACAGAAACAAAGACGGAAGATTTTGCAAAAACCGTAAAAGAAGGCACAAAAACCTGTTTTTGATTTACGGTTACCGCTCCTGCAACGATAAGACGGCGGATTTTTGAATTGGAAATTTCTGTTTTTAAGAGCAATGGAAGATTTTGACGCAAAAGTTCATCGAGGCGGATTTTTTTTTCGGAAAGGATTTTGAAAGTTTTCATTTTTATATATTTTTCGGGCAAGGGATGGGAGCCGCGCCAAAGGCGTTGAAACGGCAGTTTTTAACTGTCGTTTTAATGAAGCGAACAGCGCAACGGCGTACAGCCCGGTTTTTGTGGCCCAGCCACAAAAATGCCCCCAAATTTTTTGTATAATTATGAAAAAAAAGCGGTAAAAAATCAATCGACGCGTTTTTTTGATTTTTTTGCAAGAATCATTCCAGCCAAAAACGCTGTAAACGGGGCGGTCGCTGCAAGTCCAAAACTTCCTGCGACGGTGTTTATTATTTCGGCGGCGACCTGATTGTTGTTCAAAATATTGTAAAGCGGAGTTCCCTGTGCCATAAAAGTCATTAAAAGCGCAAGACAGGTTCCGGAATATGCAAGAAGAAGAGTTGTCGTCATGGTTCCCATTGCGGCCCGTGCAACTGCAAGGCCTGATTTTATCGCTTCGAGACGACTGATTGACGGACATTTTTTTACAACTTCGTTGACGGCAGATGTTATATCGACCGCAAGATCCATAACTGAACCACTCGCTCCAATGCAAATGCTGCTCATAAAGATTTTTGTAAGGTTTAAATACTGAAATCCTGAATACAAAAGGCTTTCCGAATGGGCCATGACCGCGCCGTGAAGTTTTAGAGTTTTTGTGCACACAATCGAAAGAACTGCGCAAAAAACAATTCCAAGCATAGCTCCACCGGCAGCAGAAAAAAGACGGCGGTCAAAACCGTAGACGAGCGCGATTATAACGACCGTTAAAAATGCGGTTCCTAAAAGCCCCGTAAGCATTGGATCAAAACCTTTTAGATAAAGCGGAACAATGATTTTCCAAAGCGCAAGGACTGTAAGAATAAAAGAAAGGACTGAGCGGACTCCTGTTGCTCCTGCAAAAATTATGAGGAAGACAGAAAATGCAAGAGCAAGGATAAGTTCGCCTCGAAGGCGGAAGTGATCGATAAGATTGACCGAAATTATCTGCTCACTTCCCTTTTTTGGATTTTTTAAGTCGAAATATTCCCACTGAACGAGAGCCTGAGCCGTGTCTCCCGTCCGGAAGATTTTGTCTTGGGATAGAGAGCCGTTTAGCATATTCCAGCCTTCTGCAATTCTTCCCTTAAATCTTCCAGATAAGAAGCGGACAGTGCACACCTGCTGTCCAGTACGAATAAGTCCAGTATCAATAAAACGGCTGTTGTCAACTTCGATTATTTTTGCACGGCATTTTACGGCATCCTTAAACTGCAAGGCTCCTTCAAAACCTGTAGGAATAAAAAGCATAGCCGCAATGCACGCAAGCGAAACAATAACCGAAACTGTTGAACGTGATAATCTGGACATTTTTAATTTCCTTTCAATTTTTATTTAATTTTGAACTACTGATACGTTGTCTGTACGTTGTCTAATCCTGAACTACTTTTGTCAAAGCAGCCATTTTTTTGTAGATGTCGGTGTTATCGTAATATCCGCCGAATTCTTTCTGACCTGCGCCAAGTGCGAAAACTGGAACTGGAAGACCTGTGTGCGAATAAGAGGTGAATCCGATTCCGCTCTTGTTGTTCAAAATGTGTGTGATTGTTACAGAAAGCGGTTCATAAGTTCCGTAAAGCTCGTATTCGCGCTGGTCGCGTTTTTTGTCGCCAGACATTGTTTTTGCGTATGCGTCCTTAAGTCTTGAATATTCGTAATCTGTAAGCACGAGTCCGCCGTTTTTGTTGCTTCCTTCCGAACCAGGAACTTTAAGTCCAAACAATTCAGTCACGTCTTTCATTACATCGTCAAAAGAAGTGTTGTTTTTCTTGTAATTTGAAATAAAGTCAGAATCGTATTTTGCATACGAAATTTTCTGGTTTTTGAGCGTGTTGAAGAACAAGTTGTAGTCTGTTCCGGCAAATCCGATTGTAAGTCCGCCAGTTTCGTGGTCGGCAGTTACAAGAATGAGAGTTTCCTTAGGGTGTTTGTTGTAAAAGTCGATTGCTTCTTTTACGGCGTCAGAAAGAGCTACAGTGTCGGCAATTGTTGAACGTGCATCGTTTGCGTGGCAGGCCCAGTCGATTTTTCCGCCTTCAATTTCCATAAAAAAGCCTTTTTTGTTGTCGAGAACTTCAATTCCCTTTTTTACGTAATCGCGGAGCGTCCATTCGCCTTTCTGAGCGTCCTGAGCGTAGTTCATCGCGTCTGAATCTGCAAGTTTTTCTGCAATTACAAGAGCCTTGTCTCCTTTTTTGAGAGATGAAGCATCTTTTTGTGTAAAACAAACTTTATAGCCGGCTTTCTGAGCAAAAGAATAAATTGATTCCTTGTCATTTTTTTTGTCCTGAGGTTCCATCAAGGCTCCGCCAGCAAAATAGTCGAAGTTTGAAGCGACAAGCTCAAGTCCAATCGGATAGTTTGACTTTCTGCTTGCCTGATGAGCGTAAGAAGCCGCCGGAGTTGCGTGGTTCAAGTTTACGCTTGTAATTACACCGATTTTCCAGTTTTTCTGGTCGCGAAGCTGTTCAGCAATCGTGCGGAATTTCTGCTTTTTTGTAATGTCAACATTGATAGAACTAGAATGTGTTTTTTTTCCGGTAAGGATTGATGTTGCGGTCGAAGCTGAATCTGGCGCAAAAGATGTCGCATCGTAGGTCTGGGCACTTCCTGCAACCGGAAAATTCATAAAGCTCAAATTTTCGCCATAAGGTGAATCTTTTGGATTTTCTGATTTTTTAACAGTGTCAACAATTCCTGCTGCGTCTTTTCCAAGATAATATGCAGAACTCTGAATCTGAGGATAGCTCATTCCGTCGCCAATGAACAAAAAGACGTATTTAGGAGTTCCTTTTCCAGTAGGATTTACCTGAATCTGCTGAGCATCTACTTTTGAAGTAAAAGCCATTGCAGCGAACATTGCCGCTCCTACTGCAAGTTTCATCATTCCACGAAAACTTTCCTGTGAAATTTCTTTTCTTTTCATCATTTTAATTTGTACCTCCAAATGGTTTAACGAAAAGATAAAATCCAAATGTTATAAAATGATGAAAAAAATATGAGATAAATGTAAAAAATCGGCTCAGTTTTTAGCGGCTAATTCCGTTTTTCCGTTTCCATGCAGGAAAGTCGGTCGAAATCAGTCTTTCCATAGAAGAAGTTGTATATCCGTAGCCGTTGCGTCTTTCGACAGAAAGAGAATTAAAATCTTCGACATACTTGCATCCGCGGTCGCACCAAACAGGTTTTAAGACAGAAGGATAAGTTCCTGAGATAGTTTTTCTTGCACCAGTCACAACGTCAAAAGAAGAATCCAGCGCATAAAAACGCGCCCACAAGTCCGGAGCAGACGGCTCATCAACCAGGACCTGCTCATAATCGTAATAACGTCCGTTCAAAACTTCAGCCTTGCGTGTTTTTTTTACGATTTTTTTGCCATGAATGCGAATTTCCGGTCTGTCAAAAAATTCGCAGGCGGAAATAATCGCATTTTGAATTTCAGGCGAAGGATTTTCAATTTTCATCAAAAATTTAACCACGTTTTTAGATTCAGTTGAACAGATTGAAGGCGGTTCAAATTCCCTCGCCCAGACAGGAGCATAATTTTCGTAACTGTGCTGCTGGCACCAAGCCGTAAGAATTTTAGAGCCGTTGTCCAAAGTAACCTTAATCTGAGTTTTTAAGATACACTCAATTCCACGAGAATACGCATTTTGAGCGCGGGCGCAAGTTTCTTCATCAACAAAAGCATAAAGTTCCCGGTTTTGAACCACCTCGTTCAAAAAAGAAAGAACGTCCGCCATTACATCGTCGTTAAAAGTTATAGCAAAAACGTCTGCCCCGGTAAAACCGCCGGTATTCGGTTCCTGCGCATTCAAAATCCACAAAATTCCGCGTTTTGCGCATTCTGCATAGCGTTTTTCAGGGATCTGCATGTAAACATTTGCAAGATAACGAATTTGAGAAAAAATATTGCGGTTGTCCATCGTGCTTCCGTGAGATTCTGTCTTAAGATGGTAGGTGACAGGTTTGAGCCTGCTGTTTTTTTCCTGAAGAGCTTTAAGTTCTTCCAAAGTAAAAATCCGCTGATAATCAAGATTTTTTGCCCAGCCGCCGTCAGGATTCTGCAAAAAGACCATATTTTCGGCAATACCTGCAATCTGCTCTTCGTCATAAAGCTTGTAAGGAGGAACAGAATTTTTGTAAATATAGCGTGCGTGATTAAAACCGTCAGAAAATTCTTTAAGCGAAACAGGCGAATACTTTTTTTGAGTAAAATCCTCAAATTCCGCCTGTCCGACACTAGAATTCTCATCCTCAATTTTTTCGACATAAGAAGTCTGACAGCTCAAAACAAAAAAAACAGCAAAAAAAGCCAAAAAAGAAAGTTTAATTTCCATAATAGAAAAATTATAGCACGGAAAATCAAAATTATAAAAATTCAGGAGCACATTTTGCGCTCAAACCGGCTTTCCGCACTTTCGCTTCCGCTCCATTGCCGTTCCGGCAACTTCGGTGCTCCAATCCGGGCTATAAGGCCCGGTCGTGCGCTTTTGCGCACCTAAAATCGTAACCTGGACGTCTTTTCCGATCATCAGGCTGATTTGAGCTGCAAGTTCAAACGAAACTGGAGTTTTTTCAAAAAAACTTAGCCCGGATCGTCACGGAAAGACCGGACTGAGCACGGCGAAGGAGGACTTGCAGTAAGAGCCGGCTAGACGGCAGATTGCGCTCCAAAAATAAAAAAAAACGTCCCGAAAAAAAATCTCAGGACGTTCGTTGTTAAAAATTATTACTCTGTCGGGCGTTTTTTAAGGCTTTTGCTTTCTGCAATCGCGCGGCCTTCGCCAACACTCTGTTCCATCATTGCGCGCACTTTAAGAGGCAAGCCGAACAAGGTAATAAAGCCCTGTGCGTCCTTGTGGTCGTAAAGTTCGCCTGTTGTAAATGAAGCGATATTTTCGTTGTAAAGGCTGTATTTTGAATCTGAACCTGCGGCGCGGATCATTCCCTTTACGAGTTTTACTTTTGTCCAGCCTGTGACAGTCTGCTGAGTTGAATCAACAAATGCCATCAAAGCGTCGTACAGCGGTGTAAATACTTTTCCGTCGTAGATAAGCTCTGCAAGGCGGAGCGCAACCTGCTGCTTGTAGTGGTAAGTATCGCGGTCAAGACAGATATGATCCATCATTCTGTGAGCAAAGTAGAGAACTGTTCCAGCCGGTGTTTCGTAAACTCCGCGGCTTTTCATTCCAACACAGCGGTTTTCGCAGATGTCGGCAATTCCAACTCCGTTTCTTCCGGCAATTTTGTTCAGTTCGAGCATAAGTTCAAGACCGTTCATTTTTTTGCCGTTCAAGCTTACAGGAATTCCTTTTTCCCATTCGATTGTAACGTATTCGCCGTCGCCTGCTTCTTCCGGAACAACTGTATTTTTGAGCATGTGCTTGTAGTTAGGCTCGTTTGAAGTTTTTTCAAGTTCAAGGCCTTCGTGGCTGATGTGCCAGATGTTTTCGTCACGGGAATATGACTGGTCTTTTTTCATTGGAACTTCAAGTCCGCGGTCTTCCAAAAATTTGATTTCTGCTTCGCGGCTGTCCATATTCCATTTTGGATCGCGCCATGCGGCAATAACCTTCAGGTCTGGAGCAAAAGCCTTGATTGCAAGTTCAAAACGAACCTGATCATTTCCTTTTCCTGTCGCACCGTGACAAATTGCCACAGCGCCTTCCTGTCTTGCATATTCAACAAGAATTTTTCCAATTAAAGGACGGGCAGTTGAAGTTCCCAAGAGATATTCGTCTTCGTAAACAGCATTTGCCTTGAGAGCCGGCCAGATATATTCTTCAACATATTCCTGACGGGCATCTACAACATAGCAGGCAGAAGCACCCGTTTTGAGCGCACGAGCCTTGATGTGTTCCCAGTCGTCGCACTGACCAACATCAATACACACAGCGATAACATCGTAGTCATAATTTTCTTTAAGCCAAGGAATGATAACCGTTGTATCCAATCCACCAGAATAAGCAAGAACAACCTTACCTTTTGCCATTTTATTTCTCCCGTCCGTACAAAAATTTGCACGGTAAACTGTATATTTATACAAAATACTCTAGTGTTTTATGCAACTTTATGCAATAGAGACGAAATATTCAGACATATAAAGGCAAAAGTTTTTCGAGAATTTTTTCAATTATTTTAAAACTTTCGGGAGTCAGGCTCAAAAAATTGTCGTATTCGGTATGAAAAAGCCGCCAGGTCAAAGGCATTTTTTCGCGGTATTTAAAGGCAAAATCCGCATTTTCGCTGAGTTTTGCGTTCATAACCGTTTTTTCAAGATTTTTGTCTTTCATAAGTTCAAGACAATACAAGGACGCCTCTTCTTTCGGAAGCATAGTAATCGCTACGGCAGGAATTCCGCAGGCCAAAAAACCGGCATTGTCGCTGTAAGGAACCGGCAAAGTCATCCATTTTTGAGGACTGGCTTCTCTCAAAATATTTTGAGTCCTCTCAAAAAGCAAAGCAAAGCGTTTTGCAAAAGGCCTGTTTTTTTTAAAGTTCATTAAAACATCAAGTCCGGCCCTTGCAAGAACAGGAACAGTTCCCCGTCCGACTGAATCAAAGACAAAAACATCATCGTTTTCAATTCCGAGTTTTTTAAAAAGCTCTGCCAAAGCAAAAGAGCCCTGCTCGCTCACGCCGCCTTCTCCAAGTTCTTCTCCGTCTGTAAAAAACATGCGGATATTCAAAACTTTGCCTTTTAAGGCCAATTCGTTCACTTTTACGGCAAAATCCGCCAGAGCAAAATTGGCAGAACTGTTGTCATTTGCTCCAGGACTTCCAGAAACAATGTCGTAATGAGAAATAAGAGTTTTTATTTTAAATTGTGGATTATATGAATTTGAAGGGAAATTTACGTAAATGTGCTTTTTTCCTGCCAGATAAATTACAGAAGTCTGCACGCCACGGTCAGACAGGTATTTTCTCAAAAAGGAAAGCCTGTCTGTTTCCGGGGCAAGGTAAGCTTCGTAATCTTCCGGCAAAAAATTCATTTTTAGTTGTTAAGAGAAGAAAGAGGAACCGGATTTGGACTTGTCGTCGCATTGTCCAGTTTTGAAAATTCTTCAAGCAGTTCCTTTTGTTTTGAAGAAAGTCTTGAAGGAACCTGAACCAAAATTTTTATGTAGAGGTCGCCTTTTCGGCTTGTATTGAAAACAGGAACGCCCTCGTTTTTTATGCGCAGAAGTTTTCCGTTCTGAGTTCCAGCCGGCAATTTAAATTCAATCTTTTTTCCGTCCAAAGTCGTAATAAAAATCGTTTCGCCAAGAGCCGCCTGAACCATTGTAACAGGAACAGCGCAGTAAAGATCTTGACCGCTTCGCTCAAAATAAGTGTGCGGTTCAACATGAAGAACAACAATCAAATCGCCGGCAGGTCCGCCGTTTTTTCCGGCATCGCCTTCTCCGTGGATTGCAATTCTTTTTCCGTCATCAACTCCTGCAGGAATTGTAAGGGTTACACGTTTTGATTTTTCCTGAACTCCGCTTCCACGGCAAGAACTGCAAGGTTTGTCGATTACAGTTCCAGCGCCATGACAGGTAGGACAAGTCTGCTGAACAGCAAAAAAACCAGCCTGTCTTCTTATCTGACCGCTTCCACCGCAGGCTGTACAGGTTTTTCTGCTTCCACCAGCAGCCGCCCCGGAACCGTGGCAGTCAGGACAAGCTTCGTTGTGGGCGAATTTTATCTCGGCCTTAGTTCCGTAAACTGCATCCTTAAAGGAAATGTCCAGATCGTATCGCAGACTCTGTCCCTGCTCAGGAGCATTTGGATTTCTTGCTCTTGAAGAAGAGCGTCCGCCGCCAAAAATTCCTTCAAAAATATCGCTAAAACCGCCGCCCATTCCGCCGAACAGGTCAGAAAAATCGTGGAATGCATGGCTACCGGTAAATCCGCCGGCACCACCAAATCCAGAACTTCCGTCTAATCCTGCAAAGCCGTACTGATCATAAATCGGACGTTTTTTGTCATCAGAAAGAACTTCGTAGGCTTCTGTTGCTTCCTTGAATTTTTCCTCTGCTTCTTTATTTCCAGGGTTTCTGTCCGGATGATATTTTATAGCAAGTTTTCGATATGCTTTCTTAATCTCATCAGCAGAAGCACCTTTTTGTACGCCTAATACTTCGTAATAATCACGTTTTGCAGCCATTTTTCTAAACCTTTTTAAAAGAACAAATCAGCCCTGTCAAAACGACACCGGCTGATTCATTTTTGAGCTGTCTATTTAATATTGTTTTAACAGCCTTATTTTGCAAGAAGGCTTCAAAAACTAAAAGTCTTCAAAGCCTCCATTCATTTTATTTTTTATTTGTCGTCGTGAACTTCGTAAGCTACGTCGTCAGCAGTTCCTTTATCAAAACCGTTCTTGTTTGCACCAGCATCTCCACTAGCATTTGCTCCCGCATCGCTTCCTGGATTAGCACCGGCAGCGCCCTGAGCACCGCTTGCACCCTGCTGTTTGTAAACTTCTTCAGCAATTTTGTAAGAAGCCTGTTTCAAAGCCTCAGTTTTTGACTTGATTTCTTCAGTGTTTCCACCTTCAACAGCCTTTTTAAGTTCAGCAACAGCGTCTTCAACTTTCTGTTTTTCAGCACCGTCTACCTTGTCGCCCAAATCTTTGAGTGTTTTTTCAGTAGCGTAAATCAAGCTGTCAGCTTCGTTTTTAACGTCAACTGCCTCGCGCTGTTTTTTATCTTCGTCTGCATGAGCCTCGGCATCTTTTACCATGCGTTCGATTTCTTCCTTGCTCAAGCCTGAAGAAGAAGTAATCTGAATATGCTGTTCCTTGCCTGTTCCCATATCCTTTGCAGAAACGTGAACAATGCCGTTTGCATCAATATCAAATGTAACTTCAATCTGTGGAACACCACGAGGAGCGGCTGGAATACCAACAAGGTCAAAGTTTCCAAGAGTTTTGTTTTCTGCAGCCATTTCGCGTTCACCCTGCAATACGTGAATTGTAACGGCAGTCTGACCATCAGCAGCTGTAGAGAAAATCTGACTCTTCTTTGTAGGAATTGTAGTATTTCTTGGAATGAGTTTTGTCATAACGCCACCCATTGTTTCAATACCAAGAGAAAGAGGTGTTACATCGAGAAGAAGAACATCCTTTACATCGCCTGCAAGAACACCACCCTGAATAGCAGCCCCCATAGATACGGCTTCGTCCGGATTGATTCCCTTCAACGGTTCTTTTCCAAAGAAGTTCTTTACAACTTCCTGGAATTTTGGCATACGAGAAGAACCACCAATCAAAAGAACTTCATCAATCTGATCTTTTGTATATCCAGAATCTTTAAGAGCGTTCTGACAAGGAATCAAAACTCTGTCCCAAAGGCTCTGTGTCATTCTTTCAAATTCTGCACGTGTCAAAGTTTTCTGAAGGTGCTTTGGACCTGTAGCATCCGCAGTAATGAACGGCAAGTTAATGTCTGTCGTTGTCTGGTTAGAAAGAGCGATTTTTGCCTGTTCAGAAGCGTCCTTAATACGCTGCATAGCCATTGGATCTTTTGTAAGGTCGATTCCTGTATCAGCCTTAAATGAATTTACAAGCCAGTCAGCAATAGCATTGTCCCAGTCAGCGCCACCAAGGTGAGTATCACCGTTAGTAGCCTTTACTTCAAATACGCCGTCAGCCATATCAAGAATCGTAACATCGAGAGTACCACCGCCTTCATCGATTACTGCAAGAACTTTTTCCTTGTTTTTATCTTCTTTAAGACCAAAAGCAAGGGCAGCGGCAGTAGGTTCGTTGATGATACGTTTTACGTTAAGACCGGCAATAGTTCCGGCATCTTTTGTAGCCTGACGCTGAGCATCATTAAAGTAAGCAGGAACTGTGATTACTGCATCTGTTACAGTCTCGCCAAGATAATCTTCAGCAGTTTTCTTCATTTTCTGCAAGATGAATGCAGAAATTTCCTGAGGAGTATATTCCTTCTGCTGACCGTTATCTGTTACAACAACGGCAACATTTTCGCCTTTCTGAACGATTCCATAAGGAACACGTTTAACTTCGTCCTGAAGATCGCCGTAATGTTTACCAATAAGACGTTTTACTTCATAAACTGTATTTTTAGGATTTGTAATAGCCTGGTTTTTTGCAGCCTGACCAACAATGCGCTCACCTTTTGCAGTAAAACCAACGATTGAAGGAGTAATTCTTCCGCCTTCTGAATTCTGAATGACAGTTGCCTGTCCGTTTTCCATAACTGATACTTCTGAAGTTGTAGTACCAAGGTCAATACCAATAATCTTTCCCATATTAAGCCTCCGAAAAACCAATTCCGCTTTTTATATTTATTTTCTTCAAAAATCAACGGAATCAGTTTTTGAAATTATTTACAATTTTAATTTTAAGCCTTTG
>SAMEA104315426__coassemble_310_pt1 | contig 38857 bp, 35 predicted proteins | sample SAMEA104315426__metabat2_high_PE_039 | metagenome-assembled genome bin SAMEA104315426 (sample SAMEA104315426) | gut metagenome | biome: Monkey gut; feature: monkey-associated habitat; material: faeces | place: China | collected 2013 | reverse complement strand
AACTTCAGTTTTAGGATTGACTTTTTAAGTTGTTTCGCAACGAAGTGAGAAACAACCGATGATAAGAAAGTTTGCGACGCAAACTTTTGCATAATAAAAAGCATAAAATTTGACTATTTTACACTAAATCTTTCATCTTTCATAAAACTTTCGAGAGAAAGTTTCCAATCTGGAAGTTTTATGTTCAAAGCTGACTGGATTTTTGAAGTATCAAGCACGCTGTAAGCAGGACGCTTTGCCTTTACAGGATATTCGTCTGTCGTGCAGCTGTTGATTGCGCAGTTATTTGAAATTCGTCCGTATTTTGTTCCAAGAGAATAGATTTCCCTGCAAAAATCAAACCAGGTGGTCTGGCCGGCGTCGGTCACGTTGTAAATTCCATATGGAACTGTTTTTTTGCTGCAAATTTCAAAAATAACCTGAGCTAAAGTAGAACAGTTTGTCGGCGTTCCTTTTTGGTCGCAAACAACCTTGACGCTTTTCCTGCTGTTCATGGCTTTTGTCATTGTGTATACAAAATTCTTTCCGTAAAAACCATAGAGCCACGCTGTACGAAGAATATAATATCTTTGAGTTGATGAAATTATATTGTCCTCGCCACTGGCTTTTGTTTTTCCATAAACGCTGGCCGGAGATTTTTTCTCAGTCTCTAAAATAGGCTGAATGGCATTTCCGTCAAAAACGTAATCTGTGCTTATGTGAATAATTGCAGCGCCGTTTTTTTCAGCAATCCGCGCCAAATTAAAAGGTCCTGCCGAATTAAATTTTTGAGCAGATTCTTTTTCGTCTTCCGCCTTGTCAACAGCCGTATAAGCAGAGCAATTTACGATAAAATCAATCTTAGAACCTGAACTTGACTCGAGTTTATCCGCAAAATTTTCAAGCTCCGAAAAATCTGTAACATCAACTTCGCTACCAGTTCCAGTGTAAGAAAGTTTATTCTTTTGAAAAAGCTCACAAAGCTGAGAACCGAGCATTCCTCTGCACCCAAGAACCCAAATCATCTCAGTTTTCTCCAATCCAATGGGCGCTCATATCAAAATATTTTTTTGAAAAATCAAAGGCTGGATGTTTTGTGTCTTTTTCGCTCAAAAGAGGCTCTACATCTCCACAGATTGAATGCCAGTCAACGTTAATAGACTTGTCGTTCCACATAAGGCCGGCTTCATCTTCCGGATGATAAAAATCAGTACATTTATATGTAAAAACTGCAAAATCGCTAATTACATAAAAACCGTGCGCAAAACCTTCCGGAATGTAAAACATATTGTTTTTCTGAGAATCGAGAACAACTCCATAAGATTTTCCGAAAGTAGGAGAGCCGTTTCGTAAATCTACAGCAACATCGTAAACCTTTCCTTCGAGAGCACGGACGAGTTTTCCCTGCGGATGTTTTGTCTGAAAATGCAGTCCGCGCAAAACTCCTCCTTTGCTAGCGCTCTGATTGTCCTGAACGAACTTCATTGTAAGACCGGCTTCAAAAAAGTCTTTTTCTGAATATGTCTCTGCAAAGTAACCACGGGCATCTCCGAAAATTTTTGGCTGAATTTCCCACAAACCTTCAATCGGACATTTATTGAATTCAAAAGACATTAGAAATTCTCCGCAATATATTTTAAGTAAGCACCGTAATCGGTTTTAAAGCCTTTTGCAATTTCAAGAAGCGCATCTTTTTTAATCCAGCCGTTGTTGAATGCGATTTCTTCTATGCAGGCAACATACATTCCCTGACGTTTTTGAATCGTCTCGATGAAATTTCCGGCTTCAGAAAGACCTTCGTATGTTCCTGTGTCAAGCCAGGCAAAACCGCGTCCCAGAATTTCTACGTTGAGTTTTTGCTGAGCCAAATATTCATTATTAACAGAAGTGATTTCGATCTCGCCACGGGCAGAAGGTTTTACATTTTCCGCAATTTTTACAACGCTGTTGTCATAAAAATAAAGTCCAGGAATTGCATAGTTTGACTTCGGATTTGCAGGTTTTTCTTCAATACCGAGGGCTTTTCCGTTTTTGTCAAATTCAACAACTCCGTAGGCTGTCGGATCTTTTACAAAATAGCCGAAAATTGTCGCTCCGCCTTCTGCTTCCACGCGTTTTCGGGCATTTGAAAGGCTTTCTGAAAAGCGCTGGCCGTAAAAAATGTTATCGCCGAGAACTAGAGCAACGCTGTCGTTTCCGATGAATTTTTTTCCAACAATAAAAGCATCTGCAAGACCTCTCGGTTTGTCCTGAACTGCGTATTCAAATTTCATTCCGAGCTGGCTTCCATCGCCAAAAAGTTCTTTAAAAACCGGTAAATCGCGTGGAGTTGAAATTATCAAAACTTCGCGGATTCCTGCAAGCATAAGACAGCTTAGCGGATAGTAAATCATAGGTTTGTCATAAACTGGAAGAATCTGCTTGCTGACAGCTCTTGTGAGCGGATAAAGACGTGTTCCGCTTCCTCCTGCAAGAATTATACCCTTCATAAAAAAACTCCCATAGTTTTTATTTTCAGGACAATACAAGTCCTGTTCCTATTATTTTACCATTATTGAGCATAATAAATCAATTCGTTAGAATAGGAGCATTGTGTTATACAGATATTCCAAAGACGGACGTGGACGGCCTGTCAAAACCGCCGCTATTTATACAAAAAAAGAACATAAAATTTCTTTAGACAAAATTGACGCAGACTGTCTTAGAGTTGTTTTTCATTTAAAAGAATGTGGATTCAACACTTACATTGTCGGTGGAGCAGTAAGAGATTTGCTTACTGGAAAAACTCCAAAAGATTTTGACATTGTTACAAATGCAACTCCAAGCAAAATTAAAAAACTTTTTAGAAATTCCCGGATTATTGGAAAAAGATTCAGGCTTGTCCATGTTTTTTTCGGGGAAAAGATTTTTGAAGTCTCAACTTTCCGCTCGACAGTTGACGGAAGTGTAGGAAACAGCTTTGGTTCGATTGAAGAAGATGTCCAGCGCCGCGACTTTACTCTAAACGCCCTTTATTACGATCCTTCAAAAGAGCAGATTATCGATTATGTCGGTGGTGTCCAGGATATAAAAAATCATATTTTAAGACCTGTAATTCCTTTGAACAGAATTTTTGAAGAAGACCCTGTCAGAATGCTGCGCGCAGTAAAATACAGTTCGACCTGCAATTGCAAAATGGGCTTTGTGTTAAAACACAAAATCAGAAAAAGCGCGCATCTTTTGCTTCCTGTAAGTCCAAGCCGTCTGACAGAAGAAATGCTGAAAATTTTGAATTCCGGACATTCCTCTGAAATAATAACAGCCTGCCTTAAGACAGACCTTTATATGTATCTTCAGCCGAACGCAAGCAGCATGATGTATCAGTCGAAAAAATTTGAACAAAGCTATATGAAACATCTTGCCGAAATGGACGAAATGGTTCAAAAAGACAAAACTGTAAGACTCGGACAAAAACTGTTCTATCTGATTATTGATTTTGTCGATACGCTTACAGACTGGAAAAAAGAAATTTCAGGAAAAACTGCAACTGGCGAACTTTATTTAAAAACTTGGACTCAGGTAAGAAATTTTGTTCTTCCAATAAATCCCCAGCGCACAGAACTTGAATACGCAATCCGTCTGGCCTTAAAAACACTCGGAGTCGCAATAAAAATTCCCAAAAGCGCGTTTAAAGTCAGAAAAACCGTAAAATTTCTTCCGGCAGAAGAAAAAATTGCCGAAGTAAGATAAAAAAAATTGAATTAGAACACAAAAACACCTTTTAAGACGGCTAAAGCCTGCGTTTTTAAGGTGTTTTTTATGCAGTCTTTAAATCCGAAAGCAAAATGTGGTCTACAATAATCGAAATATCCTCAAGGAGAATTCCCGCATTTTTTTCGATTGACGAAGTTACGTAGTTTTTTAGATTTTTGCTCAGCTCTGTAAGAGGCTCTCCAAAAGGAACGTCTATCGTTACAAAAAAACGGTATCCGGTCTTGTCCGCCTTTATGTTCAAACTTTTTAAGCGGATCAAGCTGTTAAATTCCCTGACCGCAAGACCTGCAAGACCTGCAAGGTGGGCCTGAGAAATATTTTTTCGCGCAGTAACAGAGAAGGCCGGGCGAACTACTGATTTTTCAAAAAGCTTTGCATTTACTTCGACCGGAGTTTTATTTTCTTCGGTTTTGAAAAAATGACGGAAAAATTTTCTTTTTGAAAGGCTTACCTTTACTTTTGAAACAAAAATTCTTGAATAATTTCCAGCTTCTTTTACTTCGTATGAGCGTACCGGAATTACATGCTTTCCTTCAATCTGCCGGCTTATGCGGGCTTCTTCAATCTGCTGGGGAGTCGCAATGTCCTCGATTCTTATATATTTTTCCGGAAGCGGGATCTGAAGGCGCATTGCAATCTTATTGACCATTTTTTCGCTTGTGCCGAGCAGCAGGATTTTTTTTATCTGTTTGCGCTGAATTGCAAGCGCCACGCTGTCCCTGTGCTTTTTGTCATCAAAAAGAGCAACGCGAACTGCTCCCATATAACTTTTTTCGAGCTTTGCGGAATGACCGGCAAGAATATTGTCTTCATAAATCAAAAGTCCGTCATCAATTATCGCTTTTATATGATATTTTTGAGCGACAAGCTTTGCGCGAAAACTTTTTCCAGTGCCAGAAGGACCGAAAAATGCAAAAACTTGAAGAGGCTTTTGTTTAAAATTAAGAATTTCTCCAATATTCATACCCATATTATAATTCACAAGGCAAGTTTATCAAGGCGGATTTTAAAACTGAAACAAAATTTTCTCCTGGAGGACAAACTATTTTTTTTGGAAGGCTGAATAGATTCTCCTGAAATTCCAAAGAATAGGAATGAAGAAAAAGATTTTGCTTTTCTGAAATTTTTTTTGCTCCGTAAACTGTATCTCCAAGCAGAGGATGTGAGTGATAAGCGCTTGTCGCGCGAATTTGATGAGTTCTTCCTGTCGAAATTATAAATTTTACGAGACTAACCTGAATTCCCTTATACTTTCCGTAAGCAAGCGGAATTGCTGTTGTATTGCTTTCCTTTGAATTTTTTGAATCGGAATTTACAGAGACTGTATGAAATTTTGAACTGTTTAAGTCTTTTTCGTTTCTGCTGATTTTTTCCGTCCAGTTTTCTGTTTGTTCAAGAGCGCCTTCAACTATCGCAAGATAAGTTTTTTTTATTCTGTGTTCCTGAATTGCCTTGGAAAAAGCCTGTGCTCCTTCAAGACTTTGGCTAAAAGCAATAAGTCCTGTAGTTCTTCTGTCAAGGCGATGCAAAGGGCCTGTCCTAAACGAAAGACTTTTCCTGATATTTTGAAAATCGTAATCTTCCTGAACCAGAACATTTAGAGCACGTTCGCCGGCTTTTGACTTTTGAACAGGAAGATCGTAAGGCTTGTTCAAAAAAAGAAGCTCCTGAGTACGAAGCACAATCCATTCTTCTGGAAGAGGAGTGATTTTTTCTTGATTTTTTTTGTCTGCAAGAACTGCATTTTCCGCCAAAAACGAGGCAATTTTTATTTCGTCGCCTTTTTGGATTCTATATTCACCTTTCTGTTTTTTTTCGTTGACTTTTATCAATCCATTTCTGAGAGCTTTATAAAGCTGCGAAAGGTTTTCTTCCGAGAGAAGTTTTTTTGCAATCCTGTCGAGCCTTCTTCCTTCATCATCTTTTCCAGTTTTAAAGCGAATGAATTCCATAATTTATAAAATATAAACTTAACTTATAAAAAGTTCAATTTTTCAAAACAAAACTTATACAAGCTCAGTATAAAATGTCTGCATAAAACGCCTAAATAACTAGACAAAAATGCGCATACCGATAAAATAATGTGTATGTTTAAAGGTGTATGGGAACAGTTTCAAACTCTTTTGTCTTCTCCGATATTTCTTGCCTGTGTTTCCAGTTGGTTTCTTGCTCAGTTTTTAAAAACACTCATAAAACTTTTTGCTGGAAAAGTTCACAGCATAAAAGAGCTTGTTGAACTTCTGATATGGCGCACCGGAGGAATGCCTTCGAGCCATAGCGCCCTTGTTGCCTGTCTTTGTACTTGCATTGGAATTACGGACGGATTTGATTCCGGACTATTTGTCCTTTCTTTCTGTTTTTTTATGGTTACAATCCGCGACGCTGTCGGTGTAAGAAGAGCAAACGGAATTCAGGCAAATATGATTAACAGAATCGGAAATCTTTTAAAGGATCAGGGACTTGTCCAGGAATACAAAAATCTAAAAGAAGTTCAGGGACATTCTCCGATGGAAGTTATCGTTGGCTGTATTCTCGGTTTTTTTGTCGGCATCGGTTTTTTAGTTTTGTAGGTTGCAATGAAAATTTCGACAAAACTTCTGGCTTCTTCTGCTTTATTTGCATTGACCTTTTTTTTTATAATCTGTTTCCGCACTGTTCCAGAAAGTCAGCTTTGGAAAGGCTGGCGGCTTCTTTACGTAAAGTCCGAAAAGCTTTCTGAACAGAATATCTGTTCAATTCTTGAAAAAAACGGCTGCAAAAACGTCGTGAGCAGGGTAAACCAGAAAAGTCCTGTCTATTCAGAATTCGCACCGATTCAGATTCAGCCGAAAAACTCATATATTTACAGAAAAAACGGATTTTTTAGAGACAGTTCTTCTACGTATCTTGTATTTTATGTTCCAGAAAAAAGCGCTTCCGCTCTGGAAAATGCAGTTTCTGAAATAAACGGATATTCAGAAACCTTTGCCTCTTGTGACGGAGGAACCGTTTTTCCGTGGATCTGTCCTTTTTTGGCCTTTATTTTTTTCGCTGTCCTCTTTTATTTTTCCAAACAGAAATTTAAATTTCTTATAGTCTCCCTGCTGCTTCTTGTCTTGTCGGTTACAAGACCTTTGTACACAGTCTGCGGAGCAATTTTTCTTTCACTTTTTGCAAATTTTCTTCTCGTAAAAATCTACGGCAGGGATGGCTTTTTTAAGGATTCAAAAAACGCTGTTTTTATAGTGCCTCTGATTGTTTTTTCTTTTATTGCGCTTGCTTTTTCGTCGGTTTTCAGTTCATTTTTATTTGCAGTTTCCTTTGCAGGCGGTTGGCTCGGACTTAAGGTTTTTGAAGAATTTTATTCATTTTTCTGCAAAAAAAATGGAAACCTTCAGTTTGATTTTGTTTACATCAAAAAATCTTCGGACGTAAAAACCGTCACCCAATCAAATTCTTTTTTGCTTGGAATTGTTTTTGTCTTTATAGCATTTCTTTTTGCATTTTCTTCGATTTTTTCGGGAATTTCGCAAGTTTCATCCTCTGAGCAAAGACCTTTTCTTCCGGCTCCTCTTTCCTCAAACTCAAAAATTTCAAAAGAAACCGAAACGCTTCCTAATCTTGAAGATTTTGTTGACTGGAGCTGGTTTACACTTTCATTTCCGTTCAAAAAATTGACTTCTTCTTCAGGCGAAATTCAAAATTCTTTTGGCGAGAGCGTCGTTATTCCGGATTTTTTTATGGAAAAAGACAGTTCTTCTGGAAAAGAGACAATTTTTTCATCTCAAAATAAAGTTTTGACCTATGATTCTTCCTTTGTTCACTCGATTTATGATAAGATAGATAAAAGCGATTATCCTGCCCTTGAAAAAGTTCTGCTTTTGCAGGGGAAAAATACATCTTATGGATACACAAAAAGCGCAGGAACAAGTTCAGAAAAAGCAGTTCCTCTTGTATTGAGCTTTTTTGCATTTATTCCATTGATTCTCTTTTTATATTATTTTGTGGGAACTAAAAAAAATGAGGCCAATTTATAAATTTGTTTCAGAAGATACTGGATTGATTACTAAAACTGTAAGCGGCTTTATTCCAGAAACAGTTGTAATTCCTCTAAAAAAAAGCAGCCAGGATGAAATTGAAATTCTCGTAAAAGCCGGAGACAAAGTAAAAGAAGGGCAGGTCATTGCAAAATCTCAGGACACTTGCATTCATTCTTCGATTCCTGGAACTGTTGTAAATATCATTCATTCGAAATTTGCAGACGGAAATGAAGGTTATGCCGCAAAAATCCGGCTCGAAGGAATTTTTTCTTTTACCGGAAAAAAAATTATCGAAAAAGAATGGAAGTCAAAAGAGCCTTCAGCCATAATTTTTTTAATGAAAGAGGGCGGAGTTTTAAACACTTTTTCTTCTCCTGAACCGCTCAATGCCCAAATAAAAAATCTCGATACAACAAAAGACCGTTTTCTTGTAGTCCGGCTTTACTCTGAAGACCCTTCAAGAATTACAGACGCTTTTGTTACTGAACATTATTTTGAAAAAATAAAGGCCGGCGTTGCAATTACAGCAAGAGCAATGGAAGCGAAAGGAATTCTTTTTGCCTTTGACAGCAATAAATCAATTCCCCAAAATTTCGCGGACGGTTTTGAAACAGAAACAGCAGTTGTTTCTCTTGATGCAAAAAACTACCCAAATGGTTTTATGCACGAAATTGTAAGTGCGGCAAAAAAAACGCTCAAAAATTCAATTTTTAAGAATGTTGGAAACCGTGATCTGTTCATAGATTCAGTTACCGCTCTGAATGTTTACAATGCGGTTGTTTTGGAAAAACCTGAAATTACGGCAGAAATTCAAGTTACGGGAGACTGTCTCAACGCAGGAGCTGTAATAACCGTAAAAACAGGAACAAGCTTGCGGCAACTTGCAGAACAGGCCGGCGGTTTTAAAAGAGAGCCTGGAAAAATTATAATAAATGGAAAAATCACAGGAAATTCTGTTTCGGACATAGATATTCCTGTTTCAAAAGATGTAAAATCTGTGGCATTTATTCCTATTAGCCAGCTTCACAACCAGACAGAGCAAAACTGCATTCGTTGCGGAAACTGTCTGAACTGCTGTCCTGTAGGACTTTCGCCAGAAACTCTTTACAGATGCTTTAAAAATAAAGACCACAACAACAGCGAATTGCAGCTAATCGAAAAAACTGCGGTTTTGTGCACAGAATGCTCTTTGTGCAATACAGTCTGCCCGTCAAGAATTCCGCTGAGCCAGACAATCGCGCTTTTAAAAAAAGGAAAAATAAATGAAAAATAAAATAAAAATTACCTTGCATCCTTTTTCGTATTTGGATTTTTCTGAAAAAACAAATGCAATTTTTTTACTCACATTCTTAGCCTGCCAGGTTTTTATGCTTTTTATAACAAACAGCTGGGCGAACCTTTTTGTAATTCTGGCGGCTGTTGCGGCGACAGTTTTGGCAGAAGTTTTTGAAAAAACATACGGAAAAAGAAAAGATTCCTACAGTTTTCTCAATTCAATTATTCAAGGAATTTTAACTGGACTTTTTTTACCTTCAACTTTTCCGGTTTATGCTGTTTTTTTTACAGTTTTTTTTGTATTTGTCTGTTCGAGATACTTTATCGGAAATTTTGCCGACTGCTGGATAAATCTGCCTTGTCTTTCTGTCTGCATCTGCTGGATTTTGGGAACTTCGCTCTTTCCAGACTGGCAGCTCACGCATGAGATTATATTCGCAAGAAATCCATCTCTGGAGCTTATTCAAAACGGCGCATTCCCAATGATTGCCCTTGATACAAAAATTACATCGTTTTTTAACAGGACGATTTTTTCGCTTTTTGGAGTTTCAATTCCGGACGGTTATATTTCTCTTTTTTGGGACACAGGCTCTCTAATTCCGGCATTCAGATTCAATTTTATAACGCTGATCTCTTCGATTGTTTTAATTTCGATGGACGTTGTAAGGGCGATGATTCCAGGACTTTTTTTGATGACCTATGGTATTCTCGTTTTTGCAGGTCCATATTTCTTTGGATTTGGCGGACACGGCGACCTTCTTCTTGCGTTCTGTACAAGCGGACTTCTTTTTTCTTCGATTTATTTGCTTCAGTTTGCAGGAACAACTCCAATGACACTTTTAGGAAAGGCATTTTATGCTTTTCTTGCAGGAATTCTTGCATATTTGATAATTGGAGCCGGAACATCTCCTGCAGGAGCCGTTTTTACAGTCCTTTTGATGAATATTTTGAGCCTTTTTATCCAGCATATTGAAAAAATCGCCGAAATCAAAAAAGTTAAAAAAATTCTTCTTGAACGCGTAAAAGAACTTGAGGAAGGAACAAATGCTTAGCGAAAAAAATAAAGTAATTTTAATAAAAGTCAGCATTCTGGCAGGAGCATTTATCGTAACCTGCGCAATTCTAATTACGATGATTTTCCTCGCAAAAGGTTTCTGGAAAAACGGATTGAGGGTTAGTGTAGGGCAGACTCTCGAAAGATATTCCGAAAACACATATAAAACTGGAGATTTTGTCGAATTAAAATCGCAGTTTTCTCCTGGAGCGGCAGTTTTTAATTGTAAAAAAAACAACGATTCAAACCGTTATTATGCCGTAATAATGCGGATTTCTACAATTTCGGGACCTGCGCCAGCGGTTTTTTTGTGCTCGGAATATGACGCCGAATTTGCAGGATTTGCTGTTGAAAACGGAAATTTAAAACAGACAATGAACCCGGATTTTCAGGAAATCCATATACGCTACTGGAAATCTTTGTTGCCGAAAATTTTACAAAAGGCAGGACTTTTTGATGACTGATTATAAAAAATTTCTTATTTACATTGGAACAACACTTGCAATAGTTCTTTCTTTTCCGGGAAGAATAGCATACGGAATTTTCGCGCTTCTTCATTTTAATGTTTCTGTAGTTCTTTTGACGCTGATGTTTTATGCGATAAATCTATTAAATGTAAAATTTTTGCGTCTTGGAATCTGTTCTCTTGAACTTGTCGCTTTGACAATTTTATACAAGCAGCTGCTCGTCATTTTCTGCCCTGTTGCAGCTCTTACAATCGGCTTTTCTTTTTATTTGCCGGCAGTTTCCGCTGTCGTAATAACGATTTTCAATCTTAGAATAAAAAATTCAATAAAAGAAAGTTGTCTTGATAAATTAAAAAAATCGCTTAGCATTTCTGCCTTTTGCTTTATAATTTTTGTCTTAAGAGACATTTTAGGATTCGGAACAATAACGCTTCCAAACTGGCAGTCGCTCTTAGTGATAAAAATACCGGAAATTCCATTTTTAGCAGGAAATTCATTCATGTCCTTTTTTGCGACAATTCCGGGCTGTATGGTTTTGACAGTTCTTGTTTTTTTTGCCAGCCTAAAACTAAATGTCGTTTTTGCAGGAGAAAAAAATGCTTGAAATCGTTTTCTTTTATCTTTTTTTCGGCTCAATAGCACTTTATTACGGTGTCGGATTAAAAAAAATTCTTACCATAAGAAAAACTCCTCTCTGCTATTTAAAAGATGTCTTAAAATCTCTTTTTATTACAGTCTCTGTTTCTTCAGCCACTTTTCTGCTGGAAGAATATGTTTTTGCCAGACTTGGCATAAGCGAAATATATCCTTTTTTTATGACGATTTTTTTTGCCGCAATTTCATACGGCATTCACAGACTTATAAAAACAAGGGTTTTTGATTTTACGGAAGACTACATCGTTCCTTTTATGATTGTCCTGATGAGTTTGACAGAAGGATTTTCTTTCATAAGCACAATTTTAATCTGTGTTTCAGGAGTTCTTTCTTTCTATCTTCTTATTTTATTCGTCTTTGCATTAAGAACCCGCTTTAAAATTTATCGAAAAGATGCTGGTGAAAAGCCGTTTTTTATGCTTCTTCTTGGAACAGCCGTTCTTTTTATAGCAATTTACGGTTTTAACGCTTCATGGCTTAATCTTGGGCTGATTTTATAAGATTTTTGAAAAAAAATAAAAAAAATTGTTTCTTTTTTTAGTGATTTTGTTATACACTGTAAGAACCATCTTTTTTTATAAAAACAAAGAGGTTCGTGTAATTAAGGTTTGCGTTGCAAACTTTCTTATTATCGGTTGTTTCTCACTTCGTTGCGAAACAAATTAAAAAGCCAATCATAAAACTGAAGTTTTAATCTTGACTTTTTTATAGGAGGAGATGTGAAAGTCTTAAATTTATGCCTGTCGTTGACTGCAAATTCGACAGTTCTTTCAACTTCTCTGACCTTTGAACAGCAATATCAAAAAATCTACAAAAAGCTTATAGCATTTTTATATCAAAATCCGACTGCAAAATTTTCATTTTCGTTTACAGGCTTGCAGCTTGAATGGTTTGAAAAAGCGCATCCAGAGTTTCTTCAGATTCTGCATGAGCTTGTTGCCAGAAAACAGATTGAAATTTTGGGCGGTGGTTACTACAATCCTGTTTTCCCGCTTTTATCTCCAGTCGACAGAGCAGGGCAGATTGAACTTTTGACGGTTGAACTAAGAAGAATTACAGGAAAACGTCCGCGCGGAATTTCAGTTTTAAGTTCTGTTTGGGACCGCTCGCTTATTCCATGCTTTCAAAATTGCGGAATGGAATGGGTTCAACTTGATTCTTCAATTATTCCAGAAAAAAGCCGGCATTTTCTTCCTCAAATTTTAGGGGAACAGGGAAAAACAATAAAAGTTCTGCCTGTTTACAGAAATTTGCAGAATGTAATCAAAAAGAATGTTTCGCCGGAACAATATTTAAAAGAACTCGTAGATAAAATTGAAAAATCGACAAAAAACGATGAATACAATTATTATGCACAGGAAAGGGTAATTTCCGTGAATTTTGAATTTGACAGCGCGGAAATTCTTTTAAGCGGCAATTGGATTGAAAATTTATACAAGTCGATAAATCAGGAATTTGCCGAAAAAATCAGAGTTTGCCTTCCGACAGAATACATTCACCGTGCAGAAGAATTTATTCCATCATTTACAGGAATTGGTATCCGGGACGATGTTGCAAAATGGGCGTTAAAACCTTACGAAATTTCCGGAGAAAAATCGGAACTTCCTGTTTCCATAAACAATTTTTTGATTACCTATCCAAGATGCCGCGCGCTTTATAACCGGGAACTTTATATTTCACTGCTTGTTTCGAACTGTCATGGCGACAAGGCTAGAAAAATGGCGGCCAGAAAATCGCTTTGGAAAGCTCAGACAGGAGAGGCATTTTTGTGTTCTCCAAAAGGAGTTTTTCCTGACAAAAAAATGCGTCAAGCCGCCTACAAAAATCTTACGGAGGCAGAAAAATACATTCGCGAAGCTGTTCCTTTTAAGGAATCAGTAACATCTTTTGACTACAATGCGGACGGTCACAACGAATATCTGTGCTCAATGGAAAAATATACAGCCTGCATAAGCGCAAGAGGCGGACAGATTACAGAACTCAACGTAATTCACAATCTTGAAAATTACGCTGACAATTTAAGCCGGATTGAAAAATTCGACAAAGTGAATGATAATTATGAGCGAGGACTTTTTGTTGAACATGTTTTCAGCAAAGAAGAATTCTCTGATTATAAAAAAGGTCTTCCATCTGGTTGCGGAGTTTTTTCAAAGGCACTTTTTAGAGAAGCCGAATTTAACGGAACAAAAAAAGAAATAAAGCTGAAAGGCGAAGGAACATATTCAAATCTGGACATTCCAATCAGCCTGCGAAAGCGTTATCTCATAAATTCCAATGGATTTATGGTTCAATATATTTTAAAAAATGAAGGACCGATTGCTTTTAGCGGAAATTTTGTAGTTGAATCAAATTTTGCCCAAACAGATTTTTCTAATGCCGATAAAAATTCATACAAATTAGACTTGATTTCTGACGGAAACGGAATTTCTTACGAAACAGTTGATGAGCCGGTTGTAAAAAAAGACATTTCGTTTGTACAGATTACAGATACGTCAAGCAATATTTCTTTTGTTTATGAGCCAAACGAAGAAGCAGGAATAAGCTGCCAGCCTTTACTTTTTAAAAGACCAGATTTAAATTCCGAAACACCTCAAATTGCAGAAAACACATTTACGGCTTCGCTTTTCTGGGAATTTGATCTTGCAGGTGGAATGGAGATAGAAAAAACAATAAACTTCACAATAATCACTCCAAAAAAACGCCGGACAAAGAAGATTTAAGGGAAGTGCAAAAAAAGCGTATTTGAAAAAATTGTTGTAAGCGTATAATTAACACCCCCTAACAGTCAATTAGAAATAAATATAGAATCTCCTCACTATGAGGAGTATTACAAGAAACTTTATTATATCTGTCCGGATTTTGATGACATGGATAATGACGGCCAGAATCATCTTATGCCGGGTCTTAAAAAAGGCGAAATCTGGGACTATGAGACTGCTGCCGATGCCGCAGAACTATGGGATGAAGATGAAGAAATGACTGATTCTGTAAATCAGCAGATTCAAAAGGCTCAGAAAACTAACCGATTTATCTGAAGAAAAAGGAGATTTCTGTAGAAGATAAAGCCACTATATTGGCACTTGCATTACAGCCTCTTTGAAAATCACGATGGATTACCGTCGTATCCTTTCTCAGTTCCGGGCATGTATTATCAGTCAGCGTCGTAAACTTACCCGCATGAAACCGAACCGCCGCTACGGTTTTGAGTTTATGGGAAGTCAGTTTGAACCTAAGACTCAGTTGCTTGTGGCGGTAGACGTGAGTGGTTCAATTGAAACTGAAGATTTGCAGAACTTCTTTTCAATTATCAATCGATTTTTCAGTTACGGTGTGGAAGCCATTAATGTTATTGCTTTTGATAAGGAAAATCAGGAAGAGATAGATTCCCTTTCAGACCGATTAAAAGATCCCTATGACGATCGTATATACAGTGAGGAGAGCATACGGTTTGGCAAAAAGCTTATTACTGGAAATCATATTTTTGGTGCTCCGCCTGATGAATATTATGATGAAATTCTCGAAGTTAAACGGACTCCGGAAAAGGATGCAGTCGTACAACAGATAAAAAAACTCTGGAAGCTTGCTCAAAAAATTGAAAACGGGATTTTAGAAGACGAATTTCCACTGTATAAAAAAGAAGAGGACGATCGTCGAAAAAGAGTTGCAAGAAGCCTGGAACTTAGTAGGAAAAAATAAAAGGAGGTGCTTTCTGCACCGCCTCTGAACTGCGGAGTTTTATAAGGAGCGATTGATTATGTTAGATAATTTTCAATTACACGAATTAAGTGGTTACACTGGTTTAGAAAGAATCAGCTATCTACTGGAGATCCTTATAAGTTCGAAGACTTATTATGATTATATACTCGATTCTTATAAACAAAAAGATTATGAAAAAAATCATTTCCCGGATATTATTCGAATATTCTTTAATGAATACAGACAAATTGAACCAGCTGCATTATTGAAAGTAAACTATGGTATCTTTATGGTATTAGGTGAGAATACTAAAGCTGCAATAAAAGTATTGAAAGATCTATATTACGAATTACGAAAATAAGCTCTCAGTTTCTGATGATGAAATAAATGAAATGACAGGAACTTTAGAAGAATTACTTTCTAATATCAGAAATCAGGAAGATCAAGTTTATAGATTTAAAGTATCAAACCTCAATGAAAGCTTATCTAGGTTTATAGAAGAGTTACAAGCTTTTCTTGATTATATATTGTTTTTTTAAGATGCTAAAACAGAAATATTAGAAACTCTTAGTTCTGCCTATTCAAATTATAAAAGCGATTTAGACTCTTATAATGAACAAATTGTGTCAGATGGTTATAACAAAGCAGTGGATGAAACTCAGGACGCAATCGAAAATGAGAACTTAAAGCAAAAGGCATTGAGTATTATTTCTGCAATATTCAGGCAGAAATGTTATATCGAAAATCCAGAGCTTCTGGAAAAAACTTCAAGTCTTGTCAGTCAATCCAAGCGTATCATAAATGATACTTTACCTTTAAAAATATCTGTAAAAGATAAATTGCCGGTCGTTATACGATAAAGGAGGTGTGATAAAAATTACATCCATGTAATTTTTATCACTGCAGATTTTGCCGTTGGCAAAACTGCGATTCGATGCCTCGTGCATCGCCGCTGAACGCGGAGTTTTATACGGAGGATGATTTGGCTATATTAGCACAGTTAAGTCTTGCTGAAGAGTTTATTAGAACTATTTTGCCAGGAGATATGCATTATAAGTTGTTCAAGTCAGAAGCTGACCAAATGATCAAGATTTGGGAAGGTTTTGGAAAAGCATATAAGAAAAACAAGCCAATAAAATACACTCCAAGTTTGTCACCTGAAGCAAAAATGTACCTTAAAAGATATTCAAAGTCTGTTGCTCTTAATTTGATGGAGCTAAGAAATAAAGCTCAAATACATACAATTATTCCGGTCAAAACAGAAGCAGAAAAAATAGAACTTGAAAGGTATAAGCTGCGAACTGAAGGTTTTATACTTAATTTTGAACATACTGAAGATAAATCAACAAAAGCTTTTGTTAAGCTTGTAAAAGATACTAAGAATATGATTTTAGGGGAAAAAGAGAACTCTTAAAAGAGCAGCCTCTCAATCCGTTTAGCAACGCCGCTCTCGTAAGAAACACAAAATAACGTGTTCTCCAATCTGATGTGTTAAGCTGAAAAAATTAAATTTAATTAAATAAATCATCCATCAAAATGACATTAGAGAACACGCTGCTGTATTCGTTTTTCTTTAATCCAAAGGTTGTTATTAAGGTACTTCGGATTACTGTCTTCGGAGAAACCTCTTTCTGTAGGAGAGATTTTCTGTCCATCAGAGTTTTATAATATTTATTGTCTACGTCAAACTCTCCGCTGTAAAACTTCAGCTCACACATATTAATTACATTATCGTCTCGGATAATAAGCAAATCAATTTGAGTTCCTTCTTCATCATCAGGTCTTTTTGACCAGGCAGAAGATGAAGTATTTACACCAGAAATTCCTAGCGATTTTTTTAATTGTTCAATGTGATTAAAGCAGACATTTTCAAAAGCATTTCCTCTCCAGGATGATAGTAAATGTGAACTTGTATTCTGCTGCCAGAATTTTTCATTTGTTATTTTCAAATCTTTTACAAGTTTAAGATAGAATAAACAGAATGGATCTACGAGTTTGTAATGAGATTCGCGTTTGCTAAAACCGAATGGAACATATTTAACAATAAAATCTCCTGTGATAAGTGCATTTAAATTTTTTGTAATGCTTATACCATCGGTTAAATGTAACTTTTCAATAATTTCCGCTCTTGTATAACCTGCATTCTTTTTTTCAAGCAGATTAACAATTGATTTTACAAAATCTGGATTTTCAAAAACTGAAGCAAAAAGGCGGTCATATTCATCTTTTAATTTTGCATTTTTTGCAAAGATAATATTATCAATGTTTTGAGCCAGGCTGAGTTCTCCATCTACATAACCCAAATAAAATGGAATACCGCCAAAAATCATATAGCTTTGAACAATATCGTACCGAGAAAGTTTTACATTGTTTGATTTATAAAATTCTTCACATTCAGAAAGAGTAAAAGGAGAAAGTTTAATTTCATGAGTAACTCTATCGTAAAGTCCGCCATGTGCGTTAATAAGTTTATCAAGAATCCAAGAGTTTGCACTTCCACAAACAACCAGCATAAGATTTTTACGGTGACAGGCCCATGTGTTCCAAAAACCTTCAAATGCCTGTAAAAATCCTGAGCGAGGAGTATCAAGCCATGGTAATTCATCTATGAAGATGAGCTGTCGGGAACCGTTATCAATTTTTTGTAAAAACTTTTCCAGAAGGAAAAAAGCATCAAGCCATGTTTTTGGTTTATCACATTCCTCCATCCCATGAAGAAGGAGTGATTTATAGAAATGCTCAAGTTGTTTTTTTAACTGCCCCTTTGCATCATCTTTATTTGGAGCAAGGCCTGCATGTCTGAATGTTATACGGCCAGAAAAAGTTTCATCAACAAGGAATGTTTTTCCTACTCGGCACGTCCATAAATTGCAACAAATTCAGCACTGTTTTTATCGTAAAGTTTGTTTAACTCAGCAATTTCTTTTTTTCTACCAATCATATTACCTTCTTTATTTAGAGGTGAGTTTATATAATTTGTGTTTCACCTCTAAATAAGGATAATAACATTGAAAAGTTCTGCTGTCAATGAATGTGCATCTAATAGTCATCTATGTTCCGTAGGCTAAAAAACTACGGTCAACGAACTTAAAGTAAGAAGTTTAAGTAAAAATTGAATTTCAGTGAATTCAGGAGGATTTAATAGAATTGCCAAATTTAAAATCTAGTGTTATATTGTAGGTATCCTTGGGCAGAATACCACTATTTTGCATCTTATTTGTCTGTTAGAGTTCAGTTAACTCCAGTTAAAAACAAAAAACCACTCATTTCTGAGTGGTCTGTTATAGCGGGGGCAGGACTCGAACCTGCGGCCTCCGGGTTATGAGCTTTGGAACTGCAGTAGAAGTTCTTGCTCCAGAAAGCCTGAGAGATGAAATCCGGGCAAATGCTGAGAAGATTTTGGAGAAATATAAAAAGTAGTTTGTTGGGCTTAAAATGAGTGAAGCAGTAGATATTTTTCATGTCTTAAAGGATTTGGATATTCCTTACGAAAATCAGGAACATAAGGCAATTTTTTCCGAAGAAGATTCAAAGGATGTTGTTATTACCCTGGAAGGGACGGACGTAAAAAATCTGTTTGTAAAAGATAAGAACAAAAATTACGGACTTGTAAGCATGGATTTGCATAAAAGGGCAGACCTTAAAAAGATTGCAGAACAGTTTGGCTTTGGTCGGCTTAGTTTTTGTAATCCTGATGAGCTTAAGCAGTATCTTAATATTACTCCGGGTTCTGTAACGCCGCTTTGCATTATGTTTGATACAGAAAGGAAAGTCAAAATCCTGTATGACCAGAATTTTGAAGGAAAGAAAGTTATAATCCATCCGCTGAGGAACACAGCATCAATCAGCATAAGTTTTGAAGATTTAAAGCGCTTCACTGAGCATTTTGGTCATACATGGCAGCTCGGTGATGTGTATATAAATGAATGATAAAAATTACATCCATGTAATTTTTATCATTTGCAGATTTTGCCGTTGGCAAAACTGCGATTCCTTGCATCCATGCAAGGCCGCTAACGCGGTGTTTATAATGTAAATAAATGTTATTATAGAAGTGATGAAGCAAAACAATTTTACACAGCAGACACATTTTATTGGGGTTCTTCTTCCTGAGGATATTACTCTTACATTGGAAGACTGCCGCCGTTATATGAGAGAGGCTTATGGCTGCAAAAGCGGGCATGGAACTCCTATTCACGTTACTTTAGTTCCGCCATTTAGGCTGCAGAAAGAATATTCAACAGAAGACCTGACCCATGCAATTGAAAAGGAGGTAGTACCTAAAGGCTTAGGTTTTACAGCACATATTGATAATTTTAACGCTTTTGGGGACAGGACACTTTTTACAAATGTTGTGGCTGGAGATGAATGGACTAGACTTCGGGATGAAACTGTAAAGGCAGTTTTGAATGCCGGTCCGGGATGTACTAAGAATGACCAGAGGCCTTTTCAGCCGCATGGTACTGTTGCCAACCGTGATGTTCCGGCAGGTGTGATGACAGAGGCTCTGCAGGTGATGAACGAACTGAAGCTGGTGGAAGATTTCCCGGTGGATAATATCACGATTTTTGAACGTAGAGGAAGCAGATGGGATGCGCAAGCGTCTTTGACGCTGAGTTAAATAATTTCAACTCATGCAAACGACGCGAAGCGGCGTAAGCGGCTGTAACGATGGGAGTGAGCAAAGTAATGGAAAAACGCGAAGTAAAAATTTACGGAATATATAAGTATTTTAAGAACAAGTATTACATCGTTGAGGATGTGGCATTTCATTCGGAAACCAAGGAAGAATATGTGGTTTACCGCAGGCTCTACGGAGACAATTCGCTCTGGATTCGGGAGAAGGGGATGTTTTTGAGCGAGGTAGATCACGAGAAGTACCCTGACGTAAAGCAGAAGTGGCGGTTTGAGCTGGTGGAAGAAGTGTAGAAAATCTTTTTTTTCTAAATGCAGCATATTTATTAAAATCTGAGTAAGAGTACGATTGTTATTTTTATGATTAAAATATAAGACATAAGTTAAAATATAATTGACAAAATATATTTTAACTTATATAAATATAGTCATGAATATATTTAACGAAATTGAATATGAAGATGATCATTTTGCAGATAATGAATATGTTTTCTTGAATCCTTCAAGACAGATTCAAACTAATTTATCAAACATTTTACAGCTTTGTGATTGGGATATCAGAGAATTAAAAGAGATATTAGGAGTATCAAAGTCTACTTGTAATAATATTCTAGGAAATGATTCCATGACAAATACAAAGCCTACGCCTTTACATAAAACAGACATAATAACCTTGTTGATGTGTATACAGAATAAAAAAGTTAGGGATAATAACTGCTTGTTAGTTATTTATCTATATTCAATATTGTGTCCAGGAATGCCTGTTACTTTAGATTTTAAACCTTACAAAAATCTTTCAGTATTAGAAAAGAAAATAACTCCCGAATTGTTATTTCAAAATCTGGAATGTCTTATTCCTAATATAACTAGAGACTTTAATCGTTTTATGGATTGGAGGTGTAATAAACCTGAAATAACAATTACAGAATATTATGGTCATCCAGAATTAGATGAATATATTTCAATTGATTTTGATAATAAGGAACCATTAGAAGTAGAAATAAAGAAAGCAATAAAAAATACAAAGAAATTTATATCTGTTTATTTAGACTGGTATATTTCAAAAATTACGGCTTGGTGTAGATAAATAGAGAGCGTTGAAAAGGAGTAAAAACTATGTCTAAAATCATTAAATCCTTAAAGAATATTAACTGGAAACTTTTTCTTTCATTATTGGTAATGGGATTAATTCCAACAATTTATACAACTGTACGGGTTTTCTTTATCGGACAGCTTCCTGGGGATTGGTCTTTTTCTATTGCAGGACAGCTTTCCTGGGTAAATCTGATTTATGAAATTATGAACGAGGCAATCATTCTCCCATTATATTTCTTCATGGGAAAGGTTGTCTCTGATAAGACAGAATATACAAACCGAATAAAAACCGGGCTGATAATTTCTTTTTGTATTTATGCTGTTTGTTCGATTTTTATATGCTTATTTACGAATCCATTATTAGTTGCAATGGCCACAAGCAAGGATATTATTGGAGAATCGGCCATTTATATAAGAATTGAAAGTATTGCTAATATCTTTTCTCTTCTTGCAAGCTTTCTGCTTGTATGTCTTGTAACTCTTGGAAAATCAAAATATGTGTACATACTTACTGGAGTAAAGCTTGCTTTATGCATAATTTTTGATACATTCTTTGTTTCAACACTTAGTATTTCTGCAAATCTTGGCGTAAACGGAATAGGATATAGCAACATAGTTGTGAATCTTCTTCTTTTCATTGTATCAGTGATTCTGCTGAGCAAAGAAGGATATTCGATTTTCAATAAGGAAAAATTATCATTCAAATGGACAAAAGGCTTATTGAAAGTTGGTGGTATTTCTGGTGCAGAATCATTTGTTCGAAATGTGGCTTATATGATAATGATCAGTAGAATGGTAAACATGGTAAATGAACAGGGAACCTATTGGGTTGCAAATAATTTTATCTGGGGATGGCTGCTTCTTCCAGTAAATCAGCTTGGAGAATTAATAAAACAGGAAGTTGGTACAGATGAAAAAGCTGTAAAAAATAATACCCTTGGTTATTTTGCAGTAACAGCTATTGTATGTTTAATATGGTTTATTACTATTCCGGGGTGGAAGTCTTTCATGGCAAACGTTTTACAGTTTGCCGATGTAGATAAGTTGTTCAGTCTTGTCATGGTACTTCTCGGGTTTTATGTTTTGTATGCTTTACAGAATGTATTTGACAGTGAGTTCTATGGTCTAGGAAAAACAAATTACATGCTTTTTGAATCGGTTGTAACAAACACTATCTATTACGGAGTTGCCTTTATTCTGTATCTAGCAGGTGTGTGGAAACCGACTTTAATAGGTATTGCATTGCTTTTTGGTTTTGGAAACGCTTTTGACAGTATTGTATCAGGTGGAGCGTATGCCTTTTTATTAAAGAAAAAGAAGATAAACATCCTGGAGGTAGAATAAAATGAGGACTTCTATTGCAATTTATTTTGATTTGGAAAATGTAGATAAAAAGCTAAATCTTAAGAAGTTATTAGAAGCAGTAACACTGGATATTGAAGATGACTCAACTCCAGTATTTGCGATAAAACTTGCATGTGGAAATACAAAATCAATTGCTAATTTTAGGGAACAACTTAAAAATCTGAATTTTGATATTCGCGAAGCACCTCAGGTTTCTGAGGGAAACAGTAAAAATAGGGCTGATTTGATTCTTACAGTTGAAGCTTTTGAAAGCCTTTATCAGAAATCTCCGGATATTGATTTATATATATTCATTACATCCGATACAGATTTTACTGTAATAATGGATAAACTGCGTAAATATGGAAAGAATGTATGGCTTGTAACTCGTGCATCTGATAAGGAAAAACAGTTGTTTACCAGCAGTTCTGATAAGATTCTTGTTATAGATGATTATTTTACAAAACAGGACAATTCTGTAAAAGAGCCGACACAGATTGAAAAAATATTAACAGTTCTCGATTTTAATAAGACAGAAGCCTCAAAAATTAAGAAAATTATTGAATCTTTTGATAAAGATAAATGGTATGATGGTGGCTTATTTGGTACAAAGCTCCGTAACCTTATAAAGGATTTTTCATATAAGGGAAAGAAAGTAAACAGCCAGAATAAACTGTTTGAAGAATTCAAGAAGAATGGAATTATAGACACCAAAAAAGAAGGAAAAGTCGATAGTTTTAAGATTTTAAAATAAGGCAACTAAAATGTCAGACCTCTTAATCGGTACCAGCGGATATGATTATCCTGAATGGAAGGGAGTCTTTTATCCTGAGGATTTGAAACGGAAGGATTTTCTCATTTTTTATGCAACTCAGTTCAATGCACTGGAGCTGAATAATACATTTTATAACATGCCGACAGCAGAACGATTGTTGAGTTTTTATGAGCGGTCTGAAGGCCGGCTGAACTTTAGCGTGAAGGCGAACAGACTTTTAACACATGAAATAGGTGCGGACTGGCAGGTGGCGGCGAAAGATTTTAAGGAAGCACTAAAGCCTCTGAACGAAAAAGAAAGACTATCTGCAGTTCTTTTTCAGCTGCCGGAAAGTTTTCATTATACAAACGATAACCGGATTTACCTTGCAAAGCTGATTGCTGAGTTTGAAGGATTTCCGGTAATGATAGAGTTTCGTCATAAAGAATGGATTCGGGAATCTGTTTTTGAAGGACTGGAAAAGAGGAAAGCTGGTATTGTTTTTTGTGATATGCCTATGTGCCATCTGGTACAAATGTCAATAATTTCCAATTACGCAAACGGCGCGAAGCGACGTATGCCTCAGCTTAAGAATCTTCCTGATGGGACAGTGATGAAAACTCCTTTTATTGGAAGTAATGCTTATATCCGCATGCATGGGCGAAATGAAGGCGCCTGGTACGCTGTAGGGGAATCTCCAAATGGCAGTGCCCGTTATTGTTATGACTATTCGGATGAGGAGTTGGCTCAGTTTTTTCCTATAATAAAGCAGGCAAAACGGGAAGGAAAGAAAGTGCAGGTCTACTTCAACAATCATCCCAATGGAAGTGGGGCGAAGAATGCCATCAGTTTGAAAAAGATGATTGTAATGGACGAAAACGGCGGAAAATAAGAAAAATTCGCAAAATTTTCAACATATTTTATTTTAAGGTCATTCTATGACACCGTTGTGTGATAAACTTCTACAAATAACGGGAATAAAAATATTTTGCGAAATCGTGATATTTTACACACTTAAAACACAAAGTTGTGATATAATTATCTATATTATGCAAGTAGACTATACAAAGCTTTGGGTTCGTTATAAAGAAATGGGACACAAGAATAAAACAGACCTTATTGAGATGGCAGGAATATCTACAAACATTCTTGCAAAACTGACTAAAGGTGAATTCATTTCCATGGATAGTATCCAACGCATTTGTAAAGCCCTAAATTGCGATGTGGGCGATATATGTGTAATAAATAAAGTAGAAGGAAATAGCTAAAAAATGTTGCCTGAAAAAAGTATTGATATAAAAGAAAATGACCTTCTCAAAATAGATCCGGAATTATTGGCAATTCTCTTAAAAGATAAAACAACAGGCAATAACATCATATGGGCAACTGATAATTATTCCAAATATGGTTTTTCTTATTCTGCTGAGAAAGAAATCAAAATAGAATTAATTACCTCACGTCATGGCGGAATTATAAAGCCTCGAATTGAAAAATCAAAAACAGAGCAGCAGCAGAGAGTGAGCCAGAAAGCTGAAGTTTTTACACCTAGTTGGATTTGCAACATGCAAAACAATAAGGTTGATGAAGAATGGTTTGGGCGAAAAGATGTTTTTAATTTAGAAAAAGAAAATTCTTGGGAAGTAACGAAAGAAAAAATTATATTCTCTGATTCTGAAAAAAAAAGCTGGCAAGATTATGTTCTTTCTAAAAGACTTGAAATGACTTGCGGTGAGGCTCCATATATAACAAGCCGCTATGATGCAGTAACTGGTGAATATATAGAAGTTTCGAATAGAATTGGTATATTAGACAGAAAACTTAGAATTGTTAGCGAAAACACAGATACGCATGAGGATTGGCTGAAATGGGCTTATAGTTCCGTTCAAAATGTTTACGGCTTTGACTGGCAAGGTGATAATGTTCTTATTGCAAGGGAAAATCTTTTATTTACTATTGCTGAACACTATAAGGCAAAATTTAATGAAAAACTCGAAACTCAAGATTTGGTTGGTTTTGCAAAAGTAATTGCATGGAATATCTGGCAGATGGACGGGCTTAAATTTGTGATTCCGAATTCTTGTTGTACAAAAGAAATTATAGATGAAGATTTGTTTGAACGAAGAATAATTGCAAAGCCTTGTGTTGGATGTACAAAAGGTGACAACCGAAAACACAATGGCATTTACTGCATTATTAAAGACTGGGAAACTCATAGAAATATTCGCTTTGTGGATATGGTATTTGGAGGCGGAAAATAATGGCACAGATTTTTAATCAGGCATTTGAGCAAAAATTGATTTATGTTTATCGTATCAATGATACAGCTCATGAAAGTATTCTTAAAATTGGTGAAGCTTCTTGTAATGCAGGAATGGCTTATTTTGCTTTTGAGCCAAACTGTAAGGAATTAAATGCTGCTGCAAAAGATAGAATCCGCCACCAGACACAAACAGCCGGAGTTACTTTTGAACTTCTATATACCGAAGCTACTGCTTATATGAAAGGAAAAAATCTTATAGTTTTCCAAGATCATGATATTCATGACATCCTTGTACGCTCTGGTATTAAAAGAAAAATTTTTGATACAGAACATAAAGCAAATGAATGGTTTTACACAGATCTTGAAACTGTAAAGAAAGCAATTGCAGCTGCGAAAGAAGGAAGAACCTCTCTCAATGCAAGTGAAATAACTAAAGATAGAAGTCCTGTAATTTTCAGACCAGAACAAACGGAAGCTATTGAAAAGACAATAAAGCAATTCAAAAAATCTGGTGGCAGTCATCAGATGCTCTGGAATGCAAAAATGAGATTTGGAAAAACACTTTCTACATTGGAAGTTGTTAAGCGCATGAATTACAATCGCACTCTCATTTTGACACATCGACCTGTAGTTGATTCTGGTTGGTTTGAAGATTATGGGAAAATCTTTTATGACCGAAATGATTTTTACTACTTTTCAAAAAAGAATGGTGGTGATCCGACTGAAGAAGAAAACTTCCATGAAATGATTCATAAGGCTGACGATAACGGCATGAAGGATTTCCACTTCATTTACTTTGCTTCAATACAAGATATGCGTGGTTCTGAACTTGTTGGTGGTAAGTTTGCTAAGAATGAAGAAATCTTCAATATTAATTGGGATTTAATCATCATTGATGAAGCTCACGAAGGAACTCAAACAGAACTTGGTAAAGCTGTACTTTCAAAATGTCGCAAAGAAAACACGAGAGTTCTTCATCTCTCTGGAACTCCATTTAATCTTATGGATGATTTTAAAGAAGATGAAATTTACACCTGGGATTATGTGATGGAACAGCGGGCAAAAGCCGAATGGGAGAAAATCCACCAGGGAGACCCGAATCCATATTCCGTGCTTCCCAAGCTTAGTATTTATACATATAACTTGGGAAAACTCTATCCTGAATATGCAGATGCTGATATTGCTTTTAATTTCCGTGAGTTCTTTAGAGTTGATAAAGAAGGAGACTTTATACACGAAACAAATGTAAAACAGTTTCTTGATTTATTAACTAAAGAAGATACTGATTCAAATTATCCATATTCAACAGAAGAATACAGACAGAATTTTCGTCATTCACTTTGGATGATTCCAGGGGTAAAAGAAGCAAAAGCTTTAAGTAAACTTTTACAAGAGCACCCAGTTTTCAGCCAATTTGCAATTGCAAATGTAGCAGGTGACGGAGACGAAGAAGAGGAAGAAAAAGAAGCTTTAAAGAAAGTAGAAAAAGCAATCGGTCCAAATCCTGAGGATTCATATTCAATTACTCTTTCTTGTGGACGACTCACTACCGGCGTAAGCGTGAAACCATGGACAGCATGTTTTATGCTGTCTGGTAGCTACAATACAGCCGCAAGTACTTATATGCAGACAATATTTAGAGTACAAACTCCTGCTGTAATTGGAGGAAAACAAAAAGAAGAATGTTTTGTATTCGACTTTGCTCCAGACCGTACTCTTAAAGTAATTGCTGAAACTGCCAAAATCAGCAGCAAAGCCGGTAAAACAACAAACAATGACCGTGAGATGTTGGGTGAGTTCTTAAACTTCTGTTCAATCATAGGTTTTGAAGGCAGTCAGATGAAGGCCTATAATACCGAAAAAATGCTTGGTCAGCTCAAAAAGGCTTATATTGAGCGGGTTGTAAAAAATGGTTTTGAAGACAGTTATCTTTATAACGATGAGCTTCTTCACATGGATAAACTTGCTCTTGAAGAGTTTTCAAAACTAAAAGAAATAATTGGTTCAACAAAAGCTCAAGGAAGTACAGGTGATATTAACATCAACGCTCAAGGTTTAACTGATGAGCAGTATGAATTATTACAGATGCCTGAAATCAGAGAAAAACCTGTTAGAGAACTTACCCCAGAACAGCAGGAAGCGTTAGCCCGTGAAAAAGAAATTAAGAAAAATCGTGATACAGCTATTTCCATTTTGCGAGGTATTTCTATTAAAATGCCGCTTTTGATGTACGGAGCAGATTTGCAGAAAAATCTTGATGGAACAGAAGAAGCGATTACTCTTGATAACTTTTGCAATTTAGTTGATGACCTTTCATGGGAAGAGTTCATGCCAAAAGGTGTAACTAAAGAAATCTTTGGGCAGTTCAAAAAATATTATGATTCAGATGTGTTCCGTGAGTCTGGTGTAAAAATCCGAGAAATGGCTCGCGCTGCGGACAAACTTAGTATTGAAGATAGAATTGAGCGGATAAGTTCAATTTTTGCTACATTCCGAAACCCAGATAAAGAAACTGTTCTTACTCCTTGGCGTGTTGTAAATATGCACCTTGCTCAAAGTCTTGGAGGCTGGTGTTTCTATGATAAAGATTATAATGAGCAAATACTTGAACCAGAATTAATAAAACAAAATGAAATTACTGATGAAGTTTTTAAAAAGAATACACATATTTTAGAAATAAACTCAAAAAGCGGTTTGTATGCCTTATATTGTGCTTATAGTGTCTATCGCACTCGGGCAAAACTTGAGCTAGGTCCAAAGCCTACACGAGAAATGGAAATTGATTTATGGAAGAAAGTTCTTGCAGAAAACATTTTCTTAATCTGCAAAACTCCTATGGCAAAAAAGATAGCTCAAAGAACTTTGGCTGGATTTACAGAAACTAAAGTAAATGCTCACTACTTTGAAGATCTCGTAAATCAGCTGAAAAACAAACCTGAAAACTTTATAAACAAAGTGAGCAAAACAAATTATTGGAAAAAGGATGGAAATGAAGATATGAAATTTGATGCAATAGTAGGTAATCCACCATATCAGATTATGGCAACTGGAGAAGCAAACGGTTCAGATCCAATTTATCATCTTTTTATTGATACAGCCTGCAAACTTGGTGAAAAGGTGAGCTTCATTCATCCAGCAAGATTTTTGTTCAATGCCGGTAAAACTCCGAAAGACTGGAATGAGAAAATGCTTAATGATGAGCATTATAAAGTTGTTCAATATTGGGCAAACAGTGGAGATGTTTTTCCAACTGTAGATATTAAAGGCGGTGTTGCAGTTACATATTGGGATAAAAATAAGACCTTTGAAAAGATTGGAACTTTTGTTGCGCACGAACCTCTTCGAACTGCTTTGGAAAAAGTTTTAGCGATAAAAGGCTTTAAATCTTTAACAGACAGTATTTATCCACAGAATAAATATGAATTTTCAACCTTATATAAGGATTATCCGCATTATAAAAATATCATCGGAAGTGATGGAGCTGATAAACGCTTGCGTCCAAATGCTTTTGATAAACTTGATGTCTTTACAGAAAATCAAAGTAAGGGCGAAATTCCTATTCATGGTTTAATAAAAAATAAACGTGTTATTCGATTTATTAATTGCAAATATATTGAATCAAGTGAAAATCTTGATAAATATAAAGTTCTTGTTCCAAAGGCAAACGGATCGGGGGCGATAGGCGAAGTACTATCGACCCCGATGGTCGGCGAGCCGATGGTCGGCTATACAGGTTCCTTTATTGGAATTGGTGCTTTTGAGACACAAGTTGAAGCCGAAAATTGCATGAAGTATATAAAAACAAAATTTGCCCGTGCAATGCTTGGTACCCTAAAAGTAACACAAGATAATCCTCGTGAGACTTGGCTCAATGTACCATTACAAGATTTTACCACAAACAGCGATATTGATTGGAGTAATTCGGTTTCAGAAATAGATAAACAGTTGTACAAGAAATACGGACTTTCTGCAGAAGAAATCGCCTTCATCGAAAGCAAGGTTAGGGAGATGTAGGGTATGGATAATCAATTTACTTATGATGATTTAAAATCGAAAATTAAAGTAAATGATAATGATTTTTTTCACATATTTTTAGGTGCAGGTGCTTCTGCATCGTCTGGTATAAAAACTGGACAGGAGCTTATATGGGAATTTAAGAAAGAGATATTTTGTGGAAAAAATGAAAAATCTCCTAATGAATATATAGAATTATCAGATGAGAAGAAAAATGAAATACAGTCTTTTTTCGATCAGAAAGATGGATATCCAAAGAGAGGTGCTTCTAATGAATATTCATTTTATTTTTACAATTATTTAAAAACACCTGAGGATAGAAGTAAATATATACAACAATTAGTAAAAGATAAAAAGCCAGAAATTGGTTATCAAGTCCTGGGAAAGCTTATTATCGATGGAAAATTTAAGAATATATGGACAACAAATTTTGATGAATTAATAGAACACGGAATAAGATTTAACAATCTTACACAGGCAATAAATGTATATAGTTCTTCTAACGCTGGTAGTACTATTAGTAATAATTCTTTTCCTTGTGTTACAAAATTACATGGAGACTTTAGATATGATTATCTAAAAAATACAGAAGAGGAATTAAAGAGCACAGAACAGAGTCTAGCGAATCAATTCAAAAAAAAACTTATAGATCACGGACTAATTGTAATAGGATACTCAGGTAATGATGAGTCAATTAAAAAATTATTTGATGAAGGATTTAATAATCAAGATTTTTTAAATCAGGGATTATTTTGGTTATGTAGAGACTCTAAAAATGTCTCAGAAAATGTTTTAAAAATTATTGAAAAAGCAAAAAGAATAAATAAATATTCTAGTTTAATTGAAATATCAGATTTTGATAATTTTATGAAAAGTTTATTTATTTATTTGGGATATGACTTATCATCAATTAACAATACTTATCCTTCGCCTATTAATAATAACCCTCAAGAAGCAATTTTAAATTCAGAAAACACTACCATTAAAAAAGTTACAAAAAATAATAGTGATACTTTTAATCAAGTGCAAGAGAGTCCAATAAATCAAATAAATAATAATGAAAAAGAAAAGAATATTGTGGAAGAAAAGAATAAGGAAAATGATAAAAGTGAGGCTCTGAATAAAGCACAAGAGAGTTTAAAAACTCAAATAAATAGTAATGAAAAAGAAAAAAAAATAGTAGAAGAAAATATTCAAACAAATTTTGAATGTTATTACAATTCAAAATTTAATATTACTCCTAAAAAAATTGAAGAATTCTATCTTCCTTTATATAAAAAGAAGTTAATTGATGAGGAAAATAATACTGCAACTATAGGTATTGAAGAATTTAAAAAAATTATAATTAAACTCATCAAAGAAAATCAATGGAATGATTTTTCAAATATTGCGCTTAGAGGAATCGCGGGTGTTGGTAAAACACTAGAATTACGCAGTTTATATAATGCAATAATTGATATAAATAATAATGGTACATTAAAAGAAAAATGTATTCCTATATTTATTGATTTATGCAATTACACAAATACTGCATTTAATTTTATAACCAATAATGAAAAATATCTGATATTTATCGATGGATTTGATGAAATATGTGATACGTTACTTCTAAAAATACAAAAGCAACTAATGGAAATTCTTTCTCTTTATTCTAATATTCGAATTATAATTTCTTTACGTAATAGAATTTTGATAGATGAATTTGAAAAGAAATTACATATACATTCCTTTATACTTCAAAGAATTTTAGAAAAAGAAAACATTAATAGTTCAGATTTAACAAAAGTTATAATCAATGATTTAGGTTCAATTCCAATAAGTAAAAATATCGAAAGTTTAAAAAACACTTCAGATTATAAAAAATATTTACAAAATTTATTATCATTAATTCTTATAGAGGACAAACGACGGTATGATAATTCTTTAAATATAACATATAGGCGTAAAGATTTATCAAGAATAAATTTAAATGTTACTGAACAATATTTAAAACAAATTGCGTTTTACCAAGTGACACATAATAAAGCTTTTATTACAGAAAGTGAATTATATAATTTAATTGAAAATAAAGAACAATTTGAATTTATATTGAAATCTTCATTATTTGAATTTAATGAACTAAAAAATATTTCCTTTGTTTCTGAACTATATTTATTTTATTATTGTTCTCTTTATGTTTTAAATATTCCATTTAGCAAAATTAAAAAAATATTTTTTACATCGAATGGAAAAATAAAAGAGCAAAGAGTTAAAACAATTCAATACATTCTTAATTTTATTGATTATAATTCAAAACTTTATAATTTAATTATTGATACAATAAAAAATGACACAACGGCGTATATTTTATTAACAAACTATAATAAACTTCAGCCGATTGAAAGAATTAATTTTTATAAATCTATCATTAAAGAATTTGATAATAAAAAGAAGATTATTTATTATGCACGTTTTATACAGACTCATGATTTATTAGAGAATACAGATTCGTTATCAAATTCAATGCATAACCTTTTACCAGAAGAATTTTATGATGAAGCTGTAAAACTACATTGCGATACAATTAAAAACTTTTTAAGAAATCCAAATATAGAAAATATAACTACATTTGAAAATGCAGTTATTTTGCTTGGTGTACATGACAAATTCTGGAAAGAAAAACAGCTTTCTTTACTAAAGGAAGTTGCAGTTCCGTTAATACGATTCTTCCGTGAAAATGAAATTGCAATGAAAATGAAAGGTTTGCTTTCAGAAGATATTATATTAAGCTGGTATGAAGAGTACGATTGGACAATCAACTGGGAAGAAAAAGAATGGGCTACATTTGTAAAAGAAATTGCTAACATTTCTAATACGGAGTTCTTTAATTTAAAAGATGAGAATGAATTCCGTATAAAACTAAAGTTATTTATTCATTTCCACTCAAATTTCTATATTAGAAGATTACTTGTTCCTCTTACAGTAAAGATCCTTGAAAATAAAAATTTAAGATCAGGAGAAGCTTCTTTTGTTCCTAATTCACTTGATGATGATTTTGAAACTCCAACAATACATTTTGATAATGACATTTCATATTTTTCATATACAATCAAAAACTATGAAATAGCAATTTCTGATCTTCTTTATATATTAAATTCTATTGATTGTAATTATGTTCATCATAATTATGCATATCAGTTGGAAGAACTATATAGAGATTTACTAAAATCGTTCAAGGAAGATATTTCAAAAATTCAAGATGATGAAATCCCTGTATTATATACACTGTTCAAAAAATATATTAATACAGATGACGGTATGTTTATTTCAGATTTTAATGCATATATAAAACTATTAAATGATAAACACAAAGAATCATTATTCAATTTATTATTATCTGATTTAACAAAAAATACAAATTGGCAAAATTTATGGATGCTTCATAATTCTATTGTTATTCTTCTTGATATAAAGAATAAAGATAAAGCAATTTCTCTTTGTGAACAATTGAAGGGAATGGATATAGTATATAAAGAATGTCTTGCAGATATTTATATTCCAAATTTAAATAAACATCCATTATATGAATTATCAAAAAATGAATATCCTTTATTATTTCCTCAAACAGTAAAAAAAGATGAAGAACATAAAAAAATTCTTTCACAATTTGACACAATGAAAAAGCAGATGCTTGGAAAAGAAATAGAAATTATCACAAATAAAGAAAATCTTCTTCGTGAAGTTAACAATATCTTTAAATATCTTGATAACACAAAAGAGTATTCTGAAAGAGATACAGATCGAGGAAGATTATTGGATTTACAGGTTGATTATATAGGTGATAAGATCCAATATGCTTATAAAGAAGGATACAAGATTCCTGAAATATTTTCTTCTTTTGCTTTAAGTTGTTTATTTAATTTTACAAATGATGACCAAAGCTTAAATAGACCTCAGGCAATAAAGAATATAGAAGAATGGTTTTCTAATGACAAATACTTTTGGCGCTATTTCTTTTGGTTATATATTTGTCATTACAAAAAAGAAGAAACAGACGAGTTTTTAAATAAGAATCCAAGTTTGATTGAAAGAATAAAAGAATCTATGCAACAAGAAGTCTCATATTTTTCTGTCGAAAATAAATTATCTTTATATGATGGGGGACGTAATCGTTTTTGGGTGGTTCCATTTGTTCATTATTTATCAAAATTCTATTGTAATAAGCTGCCAGAATGGTTTGAAAAAAGTAAAATATTAAATTTCATTGCTTACCCTGCATGGCAGCTTTCTACAGGTTATGGAGTTCATATTAATGGAGAATTCAAATGGGAAAGTTGGAATTCTGTTTTTGATTGGATAAAAACTGTTTCCGATTTAGATGAAGATTTGATTATTGAAAAATCATTATCAATTCTTCCTGAATTAAAATCAGATCAGTCGATAACACAAATAGTTACTGTATTTGTTGAAAAAATAAAGACTAATGAAAAGTATAAACAACAGATGCTGGATGTTATTATTGAGAAAACTATTGAAGAATTACAAAAAGATTTTAAAGACCATAATGAAAAATCAATTATGAATGGTGGAGCATTATCTTCTTTCTGGAGAGAAACACAAGAAGATTTTATTGATAGACTCTTTCCATATGTAGATTTTTCAAAATATAATACTGATGATATCAATTATTGCAGACGTTCTGTTTTTGAGTATATTTGTAAAAATGCAAATGAAAATGAAAGATCAAAAATTATTGAATCATTGAAAAATCGAATATCTGAAAAAACTATTAGAATATATCTATCAAAAATGGGATATGATAAGGCTATAATTTTAACTATTAATGACTTTCTTAATGGTGAAAACTTTAATACTGATTATGCTTTCTATTCTTCTTTGTTTGGAAAATCACCTTCATCTTTGCGCTTGTTAAATAAATACTTTCAGTTATATGAGTATTCATTAGAAAAAAAGAATGATAGACGTGATTATCTAATTGGATATGCAAAAGGAGGAATACTACAGACAACAACCAAAAATAATTTTTGGTTTATAAAAAATAAATTCAATCAATTAATAAAGAAATTAAAAAAGACTGGAAAATATTTTGAAGGTGTTGAAGATTTCTTAAATGAAATAGAACAGAGAAGTTTTGATGATGATTAATTTACAAAAATAAGATGGAAATTTAGATAGTAGAGGAATATAAATGGATCAAGAACTTATAACTGCAGTAAAAGCAATAAAAACAGCAATTTTACAGTCACAATATCAGGCAGCGAAGGAAACAAACCGTATCCAGCTTATCCTTTATTATGGTATTTGTCGCTATCTATCTTCAAAGAAAGGCAAAAAAAACTGAGGAACAAGTGTTCTTGAAACCATAAGTTCTCAACTTAGAAAGGAACTTCCTGGATTACGCGGATTTTCGGCAACAAGTCTTAAGAAAATGCGTTTGTTTTATGAAAACTGGAATTTTTTAGAAGATTCTAATTCGTCCGTTATGACGGACGAATTGCTAGATAAAACAAAATCGTCAGACGCGTCTGACGATTTAACAGCAATAATTCCAATTTCGGATTTTAAGCTTTCGGGGATCAATCTTGTAGATTTCCCTGTAGAAGACTTTTTTAAGGTTCCTTTTTCTCACCATATTACAATTTTTAGCAAAGTTAAAAATCTTCAAGAATGCTACTATTATATTCATCGAGTTGTAGAAGAAAACTTACAAGTAGCGATAAAACCAATGGGGGTAACAACTTACAAATCTCTTTCTGAAATGCCAGAAAATATGCAGAAGGTTCTGCCTGATTTGGATGATATTAAGAAGATTATGTAAGGAAAATGAATGACTAATCCAACTAACCTTCACGACATCATCTTCGTAACCGACAAATACGGTAGACGGAACAAAACAGGTGATATAGAAAAACTTCAATACGATTCTCGTAAAGATGTGTATTACATCACATACAAGGATGGAAAAACATATCCATGTAGAAGCGCAGATCTTCAAATAATCAAAAACTGTCTTAAAGATAAACAGTCTGCTACAGTGTTTGATTATCTTTTGCAGATGGCACAATTTAGCGACATAAAAAATGATGAAGGTCGGAATCTTCTTGTAAAGAATCTTGAAAAGTCAAAGTTTGTAAATGAATATTCGGTTTTAGCAAGATACCTAAATCCTAAAAAGGGCAAAGAAGAAAAATCAAAAATACATTCGTTGATATTTCCATTTGGCTGTAATAACAGCCAGTTTAAGGCTGTGAGTAATGCTTTGAATAATCAAGTAAGTATAATTCAAGGACCACCTGGGACCGGAAAAACTCAAACTATTTTGAACATCATTGCAAATCTGTTAATGCATGATAAAACTGTTTTGATTGTATCAAATAACAATGATGCTACCAGAAATGTTTATGAAAAACTTGCTTCCGATAAGTATGGACTTGGTTTTATATGTGCTTTCCATGGGAAGAGAGAAAACATAGAGAACTTTTTGAAAAATCAGCAGCAGTTCTATCCAGAATATCTTAAAGACTGGAAGAACAATTTGCCGATTTTGTCTCCGCTCTTGGATGAAGATATCAAACATCTTGGAAAATACTTTGAAGCGAATGAACGTATTTCTACAATCAAATCAGAATTAGCTGCACTTGAAATTGAATCTAAATATTTTGATAACTCAATTACAGATGTTTACAATAATAAAAAACTTCTGAAAAAATCTTCTGATGCTCTAATGAACTTACTCCAGAAGATTCAATTTACTTATGAAGAAAAAGAAAAGTTCGGATTCTTTATGAATCTAAAACTTAAGCTTTCCTTTGGTCTTGGAGAAAAAGGTAACTGGAATGTTAATCCTGACAAAGCAATAGAAACAATTAAAGCTACTTATTATCCTCTTAAAAAGAAAGAGCTTGAGGATGAATTAAATGAAAAAGAAAGTATTGTAAAAGGCTTTAATCCTGATGATGTTTATGAAAAATGCTTAACGACCTTAAGAAGTGAGGTTGCAAAGAAATATTCCAAGAAAGCTGAGCGTATACAGTTCAAAGATGGTAAAGAAATATATTTTAATCCCGCAAGTTTCGCCAGCGAATATCCTGTGATTCTTAGTACGACTTTTTCATCCAGAGGAACGATAGGGCAGGGAGCTGAATTTTTGTTTGACTATGTAATTATGGATGAAGCTTCTCAGGTTGATGTTGTTACCGGAGCTTTGGCTTTATCATGTGCTAAAAATGCTGTAATTGTAGGTGATAAAATGCAGCTTCCAAATGTTATTGAGGAACAAAAAAAACAAGTTGTACAGGAACTTTTTGAACAAACTAAACTACCTGCAGGATATAATTATATTAACAGTTTTCTTGCTTCTCTTGAACAGGTCCTTCCTGATACACCTCAAACTTTACTTCGCGAGCATTACCGCTGTCATCCAAAAATCATTAATTTCTGTAATCAGCAGTTTTATGGCGGCAAGCTTTTAATAATGACGAACGATAAAGGGGAAATTGATGTTCTTGAAGCAATTAAAACGATTCCAGGTAACTTCTGTAAAGACCATTATAATCAGCGTCAAATTGATGTAATCAAAGAAGAGATTCTTCCTAAATACACTGAAGAAGAAATTGCAAATCTTGGAATTATTGCACCATATAATAATCAGACTGATGCGATACGTTCTCAAATCCCAGGTATTGATGCAGCTACCGTTCATAAATATCAGGGACGGGAAAAAGACAATATTATTATTTCCACAGTAGACAACGAAATTACAAGTTTTGCTGATGATGCTAATATGTTAAATGTTGCAATTTCACGAGCAAAGAAAAAACTTGCAATTGTTATTTCTGGAAATGAACAGCCGGAAAACTCTAATCTTGTCGCTTTATTAAAATATATTCAGTACAACAATTTTACCATTGAAGATAGTAAGGTTAATTCGATTTTTGATTTCTTCTACACGAAAGATACAGAAGCTAAATTTAAGTATCTTAAGGCTGCCAATAAAATATCAAAATATGATTCTGAAAATGCAATGAATACGTTGCTCACAAACATCTTTGAAGAACCTAAATATTCAAAGTTCAGTTTTGTGTTTGAAATGCCTTTGAAAGATGTGGTAAATAAAAATTATATTGGAGAACTTTCAGAAGAACTTTCAACTTTTGCAAACCGGAGCTGGGCTCATGTAGACTTTACAGTTTTCAATCGGGTAACAAAAGAGATCCTTTTTGGAATAGAAGTTGACGGATATAATTATCATAAAAAGGGAACTAGACAAGCTGAGCGCGACTCAAAGAAGAATGCTATCTTTGAGCAAATTGGCTTACCGCTTTTAAGATTAAGTACAAAAGGGTCTGGAGAAGAAGTCAAAATAAAAGCACAATTAGATAAGTATCTGGGAGCAGAATAAACAATGCACAAAATAAAAATCACCGCAATCCGTAAAGCAGATTACAAGGATTTGCAGCAAAAATACGAAAATCCCATTCAGCACGCCTGTGATATTCAGGAAGGACAGGTGTTCATTGCAAACGGCTAGCAGCGTCCTGAAGAGATGTGCGAATCAGCATGGGAAAGCATTTCTCCATTTGTAATGACACTTGCTCATGGTGGTGAAAATATTTATGACGGATGGATGAAGAATCCTAAATCAGCATTGATAAGTTGTAATGATGTTTTTAGGCCTGTGAGCTTTTTGATTGAAGTAATGGATGAATAAATAATTCCTATGCAAATAACTTACATCATCCAGAAATCCCGACGCCGCTCAATTTCGGTCAGCATAATGGCTGATAACAAAGTTCTTGTAAAAGCACCCTATGGCACAACCGAACGCATGGTTCAGGAGTTCCTTAAGTTCCTCCGACACTTATGTTCGGTCGCGCAATAAATTACGCTCTATCTGCCTGGAATCATTTACTCAATTATCTGGATTGTCCTGAACTTTTTGTCGACGACAATTCCATTGCTGAACGCTCTATAAAACCGTTTGTAATCGGCCGCAAGAACTGGCTTTTCTCAGGATCTGAAACTGGCGCCGAAAGTTCCTGTTTCTTATTTACTCTTATTGACGCTTAAAAAATTGTAAAATATCTCGCACTGGTAGACAGAACCTATATTATGCTAAGTAACACAGATTTAATTTAGGATACAGCATTTTTTGCAATCTGTAAACTGCTTTTATTTGTCTGTTATGTGTTTCTTTTAGTTTTACAAATTATTGTAAAAAATCGTAAAAAAAAGTAATATTTTGTGGTATATAGAATACTTTTTGGAGTAAAAAATGGCAGATACAATGCATGCTTTGGAAAAAAATTCAAACTGGAAAGGCCGACGAGGACCGGTTGTTCTGGTTATTATGGACGGTGTTGGCTACGGAAAATATGTTGAAGGTGATGCTGTAAAGGCTTCTAAAATGAAGTATTTGGACTGGTTTACGGCTAACTGTCCGCACACAAAACTTAAGGCTCACGGAACTGCGGTAGGGCTTCCGAGCGATGATGATATGGGAAACAGCGAGGTCGGACACAATGCGATTGGCTGTGGCCGTGTTTTTGCCCAGGGCGCTAAGCTTGTCGGCGAGTCTATTAAGTCTGGTCTGATGTATCAGGGCGATACCTGGAAAAAACTGATTAAAAATGTAAAGGACAAGGATTCTACGCTTCATTTTATCGGTCTTGTTTCTAACGGAAATGTCCATGGACATATCGACCACCTTAAGGCTATGGTTGCAGAGGCTAATAAGGAAGGAATTAAAAAAATCCGCGTTCATGCGCTGCTTGACGGCCGCGATGTTGACCCTACTTCCGCGCTGACCTTTGTTACTCCGCTGGAGGAATACCTTGCTTCGTTCAAGGATTCTGACTA
>SAMEA104315426__coassemble_293_pt1 | contig 41262 bp, 32 predicted proteins | sample SAMEA104315426__metabat2_high_PE_039 | metagenome-assembled genome bin SAMEA104315426 (sample SAMEA104315426) | gut metagenome | biome: Monkey gut; feature: monkey-associated habitat; material: faeces | place: China | collected 2013 | reverse complement strand
AAGCATATAACGTATACTAAAAAAATAATCCCGAAACTGCCGCGGAATTTGTTTTTTGACCGCAGTTTCGGGATTTTATTTGTCCTGTCTTTTTACAGGAAACTTTTTAAAAGCATTTTTTAGAACACTTCTGCCTTTTTGTTTGACTTTTTATAAGCACTGGCACCGTTTCTTTGGGTTGAAGTGTGAACGCGTGTGCGTCCGTGTTCGCTTTTAAAACCGTCATTTGCCCGGCGGCTTCGTCCTTGACCGCGTCTTTCTCCGTCTTTTTTGGCTACATCATAACGATTTGAGCCAAAACCACGTCGTCCGCGTCCTTCAAAACGGTCTGCATTGTCGCGTCCGCCTCTGCGACGTCTTCCTCCAAAATTATCATCTTCTTTTGAATCGAGGTGCATATGTGGCAAGTTTGTGCGGCTCTTTGAAAGTTCAAGAGCACGAAGCGCATTTCCTGTCGGCAGACTCAAAAGAGAGAAATTCTGACTTACGTCGATTCTGTCAACCATTCGTCCAGGAATATTCAATAAATCGCTAAAATATTCAGCAATTGAGCGGGCATTAAAGCCATCCCTTTTTCCGAGCTGAACATAAATACGTTTCTGGTTTGGATTAGAGGCAAAACTTCCGCCTTTCTGGCTCTGAACTTTTCCATAATGGCTTTCGTCGAGAGACTTTCCGTAATTAACCTGCAAAACAGCGGCAAGAACTTCTACTGCATTCTGGTTTGCGCACAAATCTTCTGCCATTTTTTTGTACAATTCTTCAACTTTTTTAAGCTGAGGAACAAATTCTTCTTTTGCTTCGCCCTGTTCGCCATTTTCGTTAGAAATCTGGCCGATTTGAGAAGAAGGCTCTTCGCTTTCCAATCTTTTTTCGGATTCAACATCTGCCGGCAAAGCAACAACTTCGTCGTTTTCAAACTGTTTTTCTTTCGGTTCCGGCACAAATTCTTTTTTTGCCTTTAAACCGATTTTTTCTTTCAGTTCTTCAAGAATCCGGCTTCGTTTTACTTCGAGAACATTTTCGATTGAAGGAACCTGCTCTTCTTTCATTTCGCCTTTTGCCGCAGCGCGAATTCGCTTTCTTAAAAATTCAAGCTTGCGTCTTTCTTCCGGGCGAACAAAGGTAACTGCAATTCCAGAAGTTCCGGCACGTCCTGTTCGTCCAATTCTATGAACATAAGTTGCGGCGTCAAACGGAAGAGAATAGTTTACAACGTGGCTCAATCCTGAAATATCGATTCCTCTGGCGGCCACATCGGTTGCAACCAAAATACGCGTTTTTTTATTTCTAAATCTTGCAAGAATTTTTTCACGCTGTCCCTGAGGAACATCGCCATGCAAAGCAGCCGCCTCATAACCTCTTTCGTCGAGCATCCGGCTCACCATGTCGGCATCGTTTTTTGTCATTGTAAAAACAAGTCCGTAAAAATCAGGAGAAATGTCGATAAGGCGGACAAGAGCTTCAATCTTGTCGCGTTCGCTTACAACCCAATATTTCTGGTCAATCAAAAGAGGCTCTTCTACAAAACCTTCTTCCTGAACAATGTCGTATTCGCCCATAAATTCTTCTGCAATCTGAAGAATCGGTTTTGGCATGGTTGCGCTAAAAAGCAAAATTCGGCTGTCTGGATTTGCCTGTGCAAAAATCGACTTAATATCATCGACAAAACCCATGTCGAGCATTTCGTCGCCTTCGTCGAGAATAAAATAATCGATTTTGTCGAGTTTTAAAGTTCCGCGCTCAAGATGGTCTTTAATCCTACCAGGAGTTCCAACGACAATTTCTGTTCCGCGTTTTAAATCTTTAATCTGATTTGAATATGAAGCTCCGCCGTATAAAACGGTAACACGCGGAAATTTTCCAGAAGTAAAGCTCTGCATTTCTGTGCAAGTCTGAATCGCAAGTTCGCGGGTCGGTTCAAGCACAAGAGCGCGCACATGGTCGCTTTCTTCGTGAATATTCTGAACAATCGGAAGCCCGAAAGCCGCAGTTTTTCCAGTTCCAGTTCTTGCCTTTGCAATAAGGTTTGTGTCGCCGTTCAGAAGGCGTGGAATTGCCAAAACCTGAATCGGAGAAGGAGTTTTAAAACCTTTTTTTTCGATTGCTTCCAGAATTCTCTGGTCAAGTCCTAAGTCTTCAAAAGAAATTTCTTCTGACTGCTCTTCGTCATTTTCGTTTTCTGAAATTTCCAGATTTTCCGGAATTTTCTGAGTTTTGTCAGCTGAACCGACACCATAATCTGCCGTTTTTTCAGCATCAAAAATTGAGTCTTTCATAAAATGTATCCCAAAGGCGACAAAAAAGCCTCTAAAATACACTAAAAGGCCTAAAAATCGCAGTTAAAATAAAAGTGCCCTCTGCACCTTGAAACCAAATCATAATAGAAAAATATAGAAATTACAAGAAGATGCTTGAAAAATCCGCAAACGCTTCTATTTTATTCAAATCAGAAATCTATTTTTTCAAAAAAATTCGCAAAAAAATCGGTGAATATTGATTTTCAGGACAATATATATAGTATGAACAATTTTAACGAACCAATTGATTTAAGACGGCTGACATTAAAAAATGGACTTTCCTACCCAAACGACAAAGAGCTCATAATGCTTGTCTTAGGCTCAGGAACAAAAAAAATGCCCATCGAATATATGTCGGAAGAAATTTTAAAAGTAATCTGCTCTCACAATCCGGAAAACTGGCTTGAAAAACTGCAATCAATCGAAGGAGTCGGCACAAGCAAGGCTCTTGCAATTCTGGCGGCGCTGGAATTTGGAAAACGCCACAACAGAAATCCACAGGCTGTTGTTAATCATCCGCAGGACGTAATTCCGTTCATAAAGCACTATGCAATGCAAAAAGCAGAGCACTTTGTAATGGTGACCGTGAACGGCGCAAAAGAAATTCTTACAATTAGAGTTCTGTGCATTGGCGGAAAAAACATGGCAGTTTTAAAGCCGTCTGAAATTTTCGGAGAAGCTGTCAAAGAAAACGCCTCTGGAATTATTCTGACTCACAATCATCCGGGAGGACACGCGGAGCCTTCTGACGACGACATAGAAACGACTAGAAGACTGTCCTTAGGCTGTGAACTTTTAGGGATTCCCCTGCTCGACCACATAATTATAACAAAAAACAGTTACTTTAGTTTTCTTGAACATGGTCTGTTGCCGACCTGTGAATAATCGGGTAAATTATAATAAAGGTCTAGTTAATTTATGTCATTGCAAAGATTTACTGCTTTTTTAGCAATTTTTATAATTTCGGCAGGTGCTTTATTTTCTGACGAAAACGCATCTTCTTCTGGAATTTTTGTCGAGGACAAATCCGTTCAGAAAGGATTTGAATTTGATGAGGCATATTCAACTTATCCGGAATTATTAAAATCTGACAGAAAATCTGCAATCGAAAAAGAAAAAACAAAAATCACGGTTAAAGCAAACGTTCCAAACGCAGAAGTCTTTTTGAACGGCAATTTTGAAGGCCACACAAATTTAACGGTAAACGACCTTCCGGCTGGCCGCTACAATCTGCGCGTAAAAAAAACAGGCTATAAACCAAAATTCTACAGGATAAATGTTCCCCAGGGAGAAGAACGCGTTTTTTATGTAGAACTTGAAAGGTACGAAGGAACAGTAAATTTTATTGCAGTTCAACCAGAAACTTTAATTTATGTCGACAACACAAAAATCAGCGGAAACATCGTTAAACTTGAAGAAGGAAGCCACACGGTTTTTGCAAAAAAATTCGGCTACAAGAGCGAATCTTCATCTATCTACGTTCCAAGAAATTCATATCAAATAATCACAATCCGCCTTCAGGAAGCACAGTTTTCGGTTTCAAATTTCAGGGCAAACAAGGAGCGCTTTAATCCGGCGTTAAAAGGTTCTGTAGGTCAGATAAAATTCAATTTTGAAGTTACTTCGTTCGGAAACGGAACCTTAACAATAAAAGACTCATTGGGAAATTCCGTCATAAGCCGAAACTTGCCAGGCTTTACAACCTGGACTCAAAATGTAATTTGGGACGGAATCGCACAAAACGGAACAAAAATTCAAGACGGAACTTACACTGCAATTCTCGAATCCGGCGAACAAAAATTTTCGGTTGATTTTTCGGCAGACAGCTCGATAAAAATTCCTTCAGCCTCAATTACGGCAAGCGGTTCTGGAATTGGAATTCTTCCGGCAGCCTTTAATTTTCCTGAAAAAACATTCTGTGTCGGCGTAAATGCCGGCATAATTTGCGCCTTTGAAAATAAAAATTTTTATTGCGCGCCGCTTTCAACTTTTTTTGCCTATTCTTTTTCAAAAAATGTCGAACTTTCAGCAAAAGTCGGATTAAACGCAGGACACGAAGGTTCTTCGCCTTTTATAAATTCAGCCTTAAAATTTACCGCTTCAAAAAAACAGGCTGATTTTGACATGGATTTTGGTTTTTTGATAAGAGCTGGAGGAGCTAAAAACAAACCGTTCGAGCCTTACGGAGCAGACAATGGCTGCGGTCTTGGCGGAGGACTTGTTTTTGGACTGGATTTTAATAATTTTTATGCAGGAATTTCATCAGAATTCACTTTTGCAACTTCCACATTCAACACAAAAAACGACAATTACGATAAAGTATTAAGAAACGGAATCTACTTTCAATTAAAGGGACAGTCAGTTTCGTTTGCAATTTACAGCGCGTTGAATTCTTCTTTTGGAACAACAGCCCTCGAAAACGACGGCAGAAGTTCAAATTCAATCGAATTTTTAAGAGCGGTTGATGTTGGATTCGACTTCCAAATTGCATTAAATTCTCTAAATCTAAATTTGCGCTCAAACGCACAAATTTTTGAGAATCAAACTTATTTAAAAACAGAAGCCGGAATTTCCATGCTTTTATAAAAACTGGAGGCAAAAGATGAAATTATATTCAAAACAGCAGATGATAAAAAACACATTAACTGGAATTCTTGCAGGCGCCGTTTGTGCCAGCGCGGCATTTTTTGCAGTTCAAAAAAACTTAAAGTCTGAAAACTCTGAAAAAACAAGCCAGACACAGACCGAGGACGTTCAAAACCAGCAGAATTCCGAAAAAGCAGAATTTGTTGAAGAAGTTTTACCTCAAAAAAATATTGTAACACCGGCCGCCTCTCCAGTTTCTCAATACACTCAGGACGAAGAGCAGAATATTTTTGTTTACGAAAAATGCAACGAAGCAGTTGTAAACATTACAACGCAGGTTATGGGAATCAACTGGTTTTTAGAGCCTGTCGTTCAGGACGGAGGCTCAGGCTCAGGCTCGATAATCGACGAACGCGGATATGTGGTTACAAACGTGCATGTAATCAGCAAGGCAAACAAAATCAACATCTCGCTCGCTGACGGAACCAGTTATCCGGGAACAGTCATAGGAAAAGATATTGAAAGCGACATTGCAGTTTTAAAATTTGATCCGCCGGAAAATGTAAAGCTTAAGACAATCAATTTTGGAGATTCAAGCACGTTAAAAGTTGGACAGAAAGTTATTGCAATCGGAAACCCTTTTGCCCTTGAACGAACAATGACAACAGGAATAATTTCAGGACTGGGAAGACCGATTCAGGAAAGTGCAAATGTAATTATCAGAAATATGATTCAAACCGATGCCGCAATCAATCCAGGAAATTCTGGAGGACCGCTTTTGGACACAAAAGGAAGAATGGTCGGCATAAACACAATGATAATTTCAAATTCAGGCTCATCTGCCGGAATTGGCTTTGCAGTTCCTGTAAGCACGGCGCAACGCGTTGTAAACGACCTGTTAAAATACGGAAAAGTCCGCCGCGGAACAATTCAAATATCTCCGGTTCAGATGACTTCAAGCATTGCGCAATATGCAGGCTTAAAAATCAATTACGGAATTCTCGTAAGCCAGGTAAAAGAAGGCAGCAGCGCAGAAAAAGCAGGAATTTTGGGCGGAACAAAACCTGTTCAATACGGAAGCCGCTTTAATCCATCTACAATTTACCTTGGCGGCGACATAATCACAGGAATCGACGGAATAAACATTCGCACTTACGCAGATTACACGAGCGCGCTCGAATCCAAAAAACCGAATGACACAGTAACCGTTACAGTTTTCCGCAACGGCAATTTTGAAAAAATCAAACTTGTTCTCGATGGAATTGACACCGATTCAGAATCCAGAGGAACTTCGCTTTAAAATTTAAGGAAATAGAAAAATGAATTTAATAAAAAAAACTCTCATCCCAGTTGCCATTTTTGCAGCGGCGGCACTTTTGCAAGCAGAGAAAATTTCGTTTCCAGTAAAAAGCCTTGTTACAATCGAAGAAAATCCAATAATGATTTCGGCAGACTGGAATGAAAAATGGTTCGGCGAAAAACCGGCTTCTATTTATAACCACAACATTGCGCGTATTGCCGGAATTTTTTCTGCCGTTTCTTACGAAGACAGCGACATCGGGAAAAATTCAAATTTAATCCTTCACTGCTACAAAGCCCTTGGAATTTCAGAAAAACAGATTGAATTTCATTATTCTGTCAATTACGACAATCCGGTCTGGGGAAACGACCAGGCGGCTTTTAGTTTTGCGATAAAACAAATCAACGGTTCAAATTCAAAAAAAAATCTGATTATAATTGTAATCCGCGGAACTCCGCTCAACGCAAACGAATGGATTTCAAACGTTAATATTTCCGACAAAACCGGCAATGAAGCCGAATATCACGAAGGTTTTTTTAAGACCACAAAACTTGTCGAAAACGCGCTGATTGCCTTTCTTTTGCGAAATAAAATCGACATTGACGACAGTTGCTTTTTAATCACAGGACACTCCCGTGGAGCGGCAATTGCAAACCTTCTTTCAGCCCAATTGTGCGATGCTGAACTTTTTGACACAAATTACATCTACACATACACCTTTGCCTCTCCAAACGTTACGACAAACGACAGCGTTTATGACAAAAAATACGACTTTATCTGGAATATTGTAAATGCCGAAGACATTGTTCCGACAGTTCCGCCAAATTACAAAAGCTGGGAATACAAAAAATACGGCCAGACAAAAGTTTTAATAAACAACTGGAATACCGATCCTCAAAAATACGAAGAAGAATATATTCCTGCAATGAACAAATACTTTAAAAAATTCATGCTTCGCGACTACTGTCCGTTTACGACAGGTCCATTTTTGCCGATTCAATGCACTACAATTCTCTCAAAACTGAACAAAAACGTTTACAACTTTTACAACGGAATTACAGCACTTCACGACCGCTCAATTTCTGCTTTCTGGAGAATTTTTCCCAAAAAAGACGAGACAAAAGTCGAAAATAAAACCGAAGAAAAACCAGTTTCAAGGACAGAAAAACAGGGTGCAATTTTTGCAGCGGCAACCCGGTGGTGCTATAAAAATTTCGATGTTGATATAAATTATTTAATCAACTGCTTTGCCGATATGCACGCAATGGAAACTTACCTTTCGTGGATTATGTCGGTTGATGAGGAAAATGTTTATTCATCTGTCGGAACTGACATTCTTCTCTTAAAAGGTGCCGGCGACTATGCAGTTTTTGACAGCGATGGAAAAGTCGTAGCAACAATTTTAGACGGAAAAGTTAATTTTTCAAAAGTAGAGCTTCCGTTGGCGGCAAATTCCCTTCTTCAAGGACAGGTTGCTCTCGGACTTCCAGTAAACCGAAAGTACAAAATTGCAGTAAGCAAAGAAAGCATTATTCCTACAATGTTAAAAGTTTCCGTCCAGCATTATTCTGCCGCCGGAGTTTTTGTTGACGAATCCGAAGAAACAATTCTATATCCATACAACTCAAAAATTTACAGCTGCCATTCAGAAACTCTAACTCCAGCCTTTACAAAAATTGATTTTGAAAAAATCGGCAATCCAGAAGCCAATATAATCCGCAAAAAAGGAAATCTAAAAAATATTTCAAAATTCAGGGTGCTGGGAGAATTTTCTGCTTCAACAAGCGGTTCATTCAACGCAGGAATCCATGCCGGTTCAACAAAAATCTACGGCTCGCTGCTTTTAGGACACAATGCCGCAAAAATCGGTCGTTCATTCGAGGCAAGTCCGGGAATTGGACATCAGAGCATTTTAGTAAGCAAAATTCTTCTCGATACAGAAATTTTTGCAAATCTTTTTTATGCCTATTCCGACGACATCAAAGAAAAAGACGACCGGTTCAACGTTGTGCCGAGCATAAGATTTTCTCTTTCGTTCAAGCCTCGCCACAGAACTCAATTGTTTATGGCGGCAAATTTAGATATGCATATTTCAGAGTTTAACGATGCGGCCTTTGACGACGCATACCGCTTAAAAACAACAGGCCAGGTCTGGACAGGTTCAAAAATGCGGATAGTACCAAACCTGTCTTTTGGAATAAAATTCTAAATGCAAAACAAGAATATAATGATTTTGTGCAAGGTTGTGGACAATTTTGGCGATATTGGAGTTGTCTACAGACTTGCAAAAGCCTTGAGCGACCTCGATTCTTCTCTAAACCTTACAATTGTCTGTTCAAATTTGGAAAGTTTTGCTTCAATGGCAAAAAAAATTGAGCCCGACAAAAAATCTCAATTTTTCGACTACAAAAACACAAGATGGCAAATTTTAGACTGGAACCAGAGCGAAGATTTTACATTCAGTTCAAAGCCTTTTCCAATTATTCTCGAATGTTTTCAGTGCGGACGGCCAGACTGGCTTGAAAAAATTCTTTTTGACAAGAATGCAAAAGAAATTTTCCATATTTTTAATATCGAATACTTAACGGCAGAAGAATATGCCGACGATTTTCATCTTTTAAAATGCTATACGCGAAGTCCAAACGTAAAAAAAATGTTTTTTATGCCGGGCTTTACAAAAAAAACGGCAGGACTTTTAATCGACAGCCAGTTTTTAAAAACCTTAAAAGAATCAAAAACTCTTCCAAAAAACAAAAATGAGTTTTGCGTTACAATTTTTTCTTACGAACGAGAATTTGTTCAGATTTTTAACTCTCTAAACCACATACAGGAAGCTCAGAGACAAAAAAATCCGGACTTTTGCGTAAAAGTTCTTGCGGCCGCAGGAAAAAGCCTGCCTTTTGCAAAAAAAGCCTGGGAGCAGACCGGAAAAAAATTGAATTTCGTCCAACTGCCTTTTTTAACGCAGGAAGAATGGGACAAAATTCTCTGCACAAGCGACTTTAACTTTGTCCGTGGCGAAGAAAGCCTTGCAAGGGCCTGTCTTTCCGGCAAACCATTTTTCTGGCACGCATACGTTCAGGACGAAAATTACCAGCTCGTAAAGGTTAATGCCCTTTTAGAAAAAATACTGCCCTTTGTCTGCGGCAAAAACTTAAAAACCGAGCTTTCATCGCTTTGGAACGAATACAACACTCCAGACGCAGAATTAAACGAAAGCGAACTTTATGACTTTCTTCAAAAATCAGCACAAGGCGAGTTAACTGCTTTTTTTGAAAACTTTTCTGAAAATCTTTTTCAAAACGGCAACCTTGCAAAAAACCTGCTCAACTTTCTTGAAACCTTGCAGTAGTTGAAAAAAAGTCCAATAAGCACTAATATTATAGAATAAACGTTTATTTTTTTGAGGTAACATATTATGTTAATGACAAACGAAATCAGAGTCGGAACAGCTTTTATGTATGAAGGCAGCCCTCTTATTGTTCAGAAACTTCTCGGACAGAAAGGCGGACGCCAGGGCATGGTTACAAACCTCCGCGTTCAGAATATCGTAACAGGTTCAACAATGCAGCTTGGTCTTGATGCCGGTGAAAAATTTGAGGAAGTTGACCTTGTTAAAAAAACTGTAAAACTTTCTTACATCGATGGCAACGAATATCACTTTATGGATCAGGAAACTTACGATGACATCATGCTGGACAAAGATTATCTTGGCGACAATGCCGGCTACATTTCTCCAGATGACGACTACGAAGTTTCAGTTACTTACTACAACGACAAACCAGTTGGCGTTGTTCTCCCGGTAAACGTAACACGCACAATCACATACTGCGAACCTGGTGTAAAAGGCGATACTTCTGGAAAATCAACAAAACCTGCAACTCTCGACACAGGAATGGAAGTAAAAGTTCCTTTGTTCTGCAACACAGACGACCGCATCGTAATCGATACACGCGACGGTTCATTCGTAGAACGCGCAAAGAACTAATTTCTTAACAGTTGCGTAAACAAAAATCCCCGAAAAAAGTCATTCAGCGGGGATTTTTTATTTTTAAATTTTAATTTGGGGTCATTTTTTGCTGCGCAAAAAACCGGGCTATTCGTGGCTACGGCGTCTTACGCGCCTCCGGTGCTGCGCACCCGCTCCGCCGCCACTACTATCCCTTGCCCGAAAATGGCGATTATTAGAACGTGTATTTTGCTCCCAACTGAACAAAACCGTTGTTATGCCAGCCTTCAAATTCAGTTTTGTCGCTCTTGTAGCTTGCCATGTACATTCCTTTTGCACAGAACTCAAGTCCGTCAGAAACATACCATGTGATTTTTGGCATTACAATCAGATCATAATGCTGGAAACCGTAAACAGCGCTTACTTCCGGCTTAACCTTTCCATGATTCCAGCTGTCAGAAATATTTACGACAATTTTATTGTCATTTTCAAAAGTTCCGCTTTCTGTATCAAGCACTCCTAAATCGTTGATCTTGTCGTGGTTAAGAATGTATTTTCCCTGAAACTGAACGTTCATGTTAAGTTCGCTTAAAGGCAAGTCGCGGTCAAAACCAAATACCCAGCCTACTGAATTATTATGAACCTTCGGATCGTCTCCAGCTGTGTCCTTTGTCAAATTGTATGCACCTTCTGCGCGGAAGTTGTATGCGCCGAAAGTTTTTGCCGCTTCAAGACCGAATACCTGCAAAAAGTCATAGTCAATAAATTTGTCGTCGTCATCCGCACTTCCCTTTGAAAGATAAGTGCTCACAAAAGAATCGATTTTTGAGTTATCAAACGAAGCGCGCTTATCACGTCCTACATAATAGCTCAATCCCCAGTCAAGAGAGCCTGTTGTAGTTGTAAAACGGGCACCTGCCTGCATATATTTGAGCTGTTTTGTGTCAGGATAAAGATTGTCTGCAAGAGAAGATGAGTTGCTGAGCTGAGAAATATATGTTGCGTTCGACGCTGTAAGATTTTCTTGCGCAGTTTTCGCGGCGCTGCCATAAGCTTGCATTAGTGCAGCATATTTTGCTTTGTCTGCTTCAGATGCTGCTTCATAGGCACTTTTTGCGTTATAATAACTAGTTTGTGCAACTGCAAGATTTGTACGGTTTTCTTCAAGGTCTTTTACAGTGCTTGAAATAGAATCTGTCGCTTTGCCCTTTAAACTTTTTTCCAGCCCCTTGACCTGAGCCGGAACCCATTTTCCGCCCGAAGCATAGCGGTCTGCTGTCATTGTTGGGGTCCAAACCAGTTCAAATCTGCTCGAAGAAAAAGGGCCAACGTCTTTTGGAACATTGTAAAGCACACGAATCATCGGTTCTGCAATTCTTCTGTCGATGTAGTCAGGAATTATAAAATCCGTGTAGTCGTTTGCGTTAAAATTGTCTATAGCATGCAGTTTGTCGCCTTTTCCCCAGACAACCTTCATTTTTCCTGCCTGAACAACAAAATTTCCGAGATAAGATTCAAGTGTAAGCTCGTCAATTACATCTTCCCTGTAATTTTCAAGAACGTCCTTGCTGAATGCGAATTTTGCTTCTGCAGAAACTGCCGAATTTGAATATTTTAAATTGATTTTTCCTTTTGGATTTGTGTCGGTTTTCCACTCGTCAACAGGAAGTCCGTATTCATCCTCATCATCAAAATAAGCGCGAAAATCAATCTGCGCTTCTCCGTTTACTTCAAGGGCACCGCCGGCAAAAGAAGCGGAAGAATCACCAAAATCTCCGCCAAAGTCGCTTCCAAAATCATCGCCGAAATCAAAATCATCAGCAAAGGCAAAACCTGCTGTAAAAAGTGCGGCTGTAAAAAGCCCGATAAATTTTATTTTTTTCATAAACTATTCCTATAAATAAAAAACTCCGCCACAACAGAACTAAAGAAACCGCTGCAACGGAGTTAAATCAATTATTTTGCTGTATTCAAATAGTTCTGTGTAAATACATTGTCTGGAATCGGCTTATCAAGAATGATATTGTAACCGTTCGGGCTCTTTGGATTTTTCTGGGCTGCAATTCTTGTCGAATGTCCAGATTTTACATTTTTGAGGGTTGTCGAAGTTGTAATCGTATATCCCTGGATATTTTCGAGAGAATCAACCGTCAAAACTTTCAAAAGGCTTCCGTCTTTTTTGTCGTACATTTCTGCATAAACAGGAACGTTTGTTTTTTTGTCAATCCACTGAATGCGGTATTGATACTGAGCTTTTGCAACAGTTGCTGCGGTTGGAGTTGATTTAATTTTCCAGCAGTCATAACCGTTTTTGTTTTCTTCTGCCAAAAGTTCATGAGTATCATCGTCAAGCTCGCGTGTAGACATATCGTCGTAGCTTGCGTCAGTTCCAGTAAAAGACTTGCTTCCTTCAGAAGAATTTACGCGGCGAGTAGTTTTGAGAGAAGGCATATAAATCCACTTGTCGTCGTCCTTGCCTTTGTTTTCCATCTGCAAGAATTTAATTCCCTGATTTGACTTGTTGTTGCTGACCTTAAAGTTCATTACAACGTCAGAAGTGTCTGTTTTTTCGTTGTGGCGTCCAAGTTCATCAATAATACGATGTTCTTCGATATTACCGGCTTTGTTGATAAGATCCATTTCGATAATCGAATGGTTATATGCAGGTTTTTTAATGTTCAATGCCGCATCAACAATTGAACGCGCATCCTGAGCAAAAGCCACAGTCGAAACCATAGCAACAGCCAAAGCCAAAATTGATTTTTTAAAACTCTTTTTCATAGATTACTCCTTTCTGCATTCTTGCAGATTAGTTTTTATTTTTTTTCTTCAGGTTCTTCAATCAAATCTTCGGTAACACCCAAATCTTCTGTCGGCTCAACTTTTGGTCGAGAGAATTTCGGGTCAAAGTTTGTCAAGAATCCAGGAAGAATTGTCATTGCAAGCATTGAACTTGTAAACATTACGATTGCAACCAAAATTCCAATGTAGCGCAAAACCATAAATCTTGAAAGGCACAAAACCAAAAATCCAAGACCAACGGCAACGGCATTCGTCAAAATTCCAGTTCCGCTCGATTTAAATGTGCGTCTTGCAGCGGCATGAACATCGCTTGTCTTTGCGCGCTCCATTCTGTAAGTTTCAAGGAAGTGAATCGTATAGTCAATTCCAATTCCGACCGCAACAGAAGCAATAATCGAAGTAACAAGATCAAGGCTAATTCCCAAAGTTCCCATCGTCCAGTAGTTAAGCAAAATTGTAAGGGTAAGAGGAATTGCGCCCAAAAGTCCTGCCAAAATAGAACGGAACGAAATTGCAATAACAACAAATACGCTCAAAAGCGAGATTATCAAACTCTGAATCTGGCTTGAGAAAACCATTTCTGTCATTACCGTTTCAAGCTCTCCCTTTCCAGTAAACGAAATTGTGTATCCTTCAGGGAAGTGGTTTTTAGCATAAGAATTACATTCGCGGATTACTTTTTCAATGTCGCTGCTTGAATTAGAACGGGAAACAAGCTGAACACGAAGACGGTTCGGGTTCAAAACGTTTTCGTTCTGAGGGTCATTTGCCCAGCGTCCCAAAGTTTCCTTGTCAGAAAGCATAGAAAGGAAGTTTCCAACAATATTTTTGAGGGCTGCATGCTGTTTATAACCGTATTTTGCTTCATCAAAAGGAATTTCGTAATAATCAGTTCCCTTGTAATTCAATTTTCTCTCAAGAACCTTTACAACATCGTCAAGAGAAGCATTTTTTCCGCCGGCCTCAGCATAAGCCGAAGTCAAAAGCTTAAATCCTTCATCAACTGTAAGAGTGCTGTTGAGTTTTTTTACATATTCAACGTTCGGATCAACATAGTCAGGAAGCATTTCGTCTTCGTCAGAAGAATTCCCTGCTTCGCCAAAATCACCAAAATCTCCGAAGTCGCCAAAATCACCAAAGTCAGAACCTGAATCAAATCCAAAATCATCAGAACCAAAATCGTCAGAATAGCCAGAACCTGAAGAAACAGCAACCGCCTCTGCACTTGGAGCGTGAAGAACCTGGTTCATTCGCTTGATTAAAGTCGGGAACGAAACTATTTTTCCGATATACGGGAATTTGCTCTGAATATTTTCCTGCAGACCGTCAACCGCCTCAAGAATATCAGGATCTTTCATAGAACCTTCAACAAGCGCAAAATGACGTCCATCAGATTTTTTGATGATGTTTCCGTTTACATCGAGGAATTTTCCGTCCTTGTTCATAACAGGAATTCCGTTTTCGTCAAGGAAGTTTCCATTTTCGTCAGTAACTTTTGGACCGTCAACCAGCATAAAAATCAAGTTTGTTCCGGCAAATCTGTCGTCAACGTAATCAATATCCTGACGCAACTGAGAATCTGGCGGGAAGTAGTTAATCATTGAAGACTCGATTTTTACCTTGCGCACACCAAAAACAGAAACCACAACAAGGAAAATCATAAACACAAACATTCTCGGACGCGAACCACAGAAGAAAAGGAAGATGTTGTACAAAGTGTCTTTGCGTTCATTTCCGCGCTTAATAATGTGCTTTTTTGCCCTTTTTGAGAGTTTCATAATGAACTTTGATTTCTGGCCGATTCTCTTTACAGGCTTTATCATCAAAACTGCTGGAATAAATGTTTCCGCAAAAATCCATGAAAGCGCGATTCCAACGGCGGTAAAGATAGAGAAACTGTGAAGAGGTCCCATAGGGCTCAAAATCAAAGAAATAAATCCGATTACAGTTGTAATTGCAGCAAGGAAAACCGCAGTGCTACAGCTGGCAACGCCTTTCAAAATAATATCTTTGTGACTTTCTTTTGTAATTTCAACGCCTTGAGCTTTTGCTTCGTCAAGAGCAATATAGTAATGCGTCATGACGTGAATTCCGTACGCGGAACCGCAGGCAATCAATGCAACAGGAATTACGCTCGAAACAATCGTGAATGTAAATCCAAAAACAGCCATAAGTCCACAAGTGCAGGCAGTTGCAAGCAAAACCGTAACGAGAGGCAAAAGAGTTCCGTCCAAAGTTTTCAGGCTGGCAAACAAAGTCAAAAGAACGACAATCGAAACAAGAGGAATCAAGTTCGTCAAATCCGAAGTCATGTAATCCATAAAGTTTTCAGAAACAACTGGATCACCAAAGAAAATAACCTTAAGATTTGTGCCTTTTGTATATTTGAGGGCAATCTCTTTTACTTTAGCGAGTGTTTCGGCTTCAAGGTCAGATTCAGATATCTGAGTTTTTGCAGCTTCGTTTATAGTTTCGGAAAGAGAAGCAAGTTCTTCTTCAGACAAACCTTCAATAGAAGAAAGTTTGCCGGCTTTCTGAGCCTTTTTAAACTCCTCAAAAGTCTTAATTCCGGCATTTGCAAGAGCATCAATCTGAGAAGCAGACAAAGAACTCAAATATGCAATTTCGCCAGGGTGATTGTTTGTAACAAGCGTAATCTGCATCTGAGCCGCTTTATTGTCGTCCGAAATAATCGAACGCGTATACATTTCGTCCCAGTCAGTAAGATTCTGCTTAAGATCATTTACCTGAGCCTGAGTCAAAAGAGGAAGGTATCCGTTTTCGTCGCGCTCTGCATTGATAATATTTCCAGCAGTAAGGGCACCGTCAACATCCTCAATAAAGTCAATTTTTGTAAGGGAATCAATTCTATCAACCCAAGGAAGGTTTTCTACATCCGTAGAAATATGGTCGATAATCTGCAAATTTTCCGGAGTAATAATTGTTCCCTTGTCAGTTTCAAGAGAAACTCCGATTACAACAGTGCTTCCAAAACGATCTTCCGAATCAATCAAACGCTGATAAGACTCATGTTTTTGAGGAAAATACAATCTGGTCGAGTTGTCCATCTTAATGTCTTTAAGCTGGAATGCAAGCAGACCTGTAACAAGAAAAGTTGTTACAATAATAAGCCATGGATGCTTAAATAAGCGATTCATTTAATAAATCCTCCTTCTGTAAAACACACAAAATTTCAGCACATTTTTTAATTATGCCAACTTTTTGTTTATAAGTTTAAGAAATTAAACGCATAAACAAAATATAATCTCTTTAATTTCAAACGTCAATAAAATAGTTTTTTTTTAGCATTTTTTAACATCGAATAAAAAAAAATTATTTTTTCGGAAACTTTCAATAACAACTCTAAATCAACTCTAAAAATTTTCAATAATAGCTAAACTTTATGATAACAGCGTTCCCAAAAAATCACAATTTTTTGTTTTCTTTCCTTTTTTTCTGTTTTCTTTCCGCTTTCTTCCGAGTTTATTCCGCTTTTTTCGACTCTGGTTATAAAAATCAATCATAAAACAGTTTTTTACATTCAAAAAAACCCAAAAACTTGACAATTCGTCAAAGCGTTTATAAACTTAACCGATTAAACAAATAAACCAATAGAGGCACACATTTTGGTAAAACCCAACGAAACAGAATTTAAACAAAAAATCAGCATTATCCGCGACCAGTTTGAAGTCTGCACACCTTACCTGACAACGTTAAGCGACCCCGTACGCCAAAAAATTCTCCTTATCCTCGCAGAATCTGGCACAGACGGCATGGACGTTCAAGACATAACTGCAAAAATCAGCCTTTCACGCCCGGCAATTTCGCACCACCTAAAAATTCTAAAAGACGCAGGCATGATAATCAGCCACAAAAAAGGCACTCAGGTTTACTATTTTATTTATATCTACAAAGCGCTCGACAAAATTATGAATTTGGTAAACACAGTTCTAAATCTCGTAAAAAACATCGACATGGAATCCATAAAAGAAAAAGCTCCATGGATGCTGAATTCACCTTCAAATTAAAATCATAAAATTTGGGGCCATGGGGCTTATAAAAGCCCCACCGGGTCTTCCGTACTTCCGCGTCGCAGCGCTCCATTCCAAAAAGGAAAACCTTTTTGGAACGCCTTCGGCGGTACTCCACACCCTTGTCCGTCCGTTTTAACAGACAGCCAAATTAAAAACTACCACAAAAGTTCGGCTTCAAAAGAAGTTCCGCTTTCGGTTTTTCCAACCAGAATAATTTTCTTTGCTTCCTTGTCAATTTTTCCAAAAACCTGCACTTTTTGTCCAAGCATTGCCTCTTTAGCAAAGTTTATTCTGACATCTTTAAATTCAATTCCCTGAAATTCAGCCGGCAAAGAATCAACAGCAAAAGCCGCATACCGCGAATTGTTTGTGTGTCCGTTTGCATCCAAATCCGTATATTTTATAAAACGTTCGTCCAAAAGCACCGCGTCTTCAGGAAGCTGGATTTTTCCATAAGGAAGGCAGTCGTGCTCTGTTTTTTTCAAGCTCGGCGTACGCAATCCCATTTCATCAAACTTTTTAATCGGCAAAATACGGCGATTATTCAAATCAACCAAAAGCCAGGCTGTTATTCCGCTAACAAGTTTTTCTCCGTCCAGAGTTTCAATTTCAACAGCGCGCAAAAACTGCAAGGCTTCGCTTTTTTCTTCCCAAGTACGCACAACAATACGCTGGTTTTCTTTCGGAAATTTATGAATTCTAAACGAATCTCTCGAAACAAGAATCGCAATTCCGTTTTTTGCCAGAGTTTCTCGGCTCATTCCGCGTCTTGCAAAATCTTCAACGGCAATATCCGAAGTAAGTTTTAAAAGTTCGTTAAGGCTTAAATTTTTATTTATATTGCACTGGCTAAAAAACACCATTGTTTCCCAGTTAAAAGACAAATCTTCTTTGTAATATTGCCTGCTTTCTGTTTCTTGAGGAATTAAATCCGACATTTTCCATCTCCATTTTTGTAAAACTACAATCTACTATATCAAAATGACAAATCTTATAAAAGTGTCAACAAAAAAACTAATAGCGGCCAGTCCCCCACAACCAGCCGTCATCACGGTTTTCAAAAAACCAAAATTCCTTATTGTGAGTCATAATCGCAAAATTATATGCGCTAAGTTCCGAACCGACAGGAACTGCCATCAATTTTTTAAATCGTCCGGTTTTTAAGATTTTATCAAGATTTTTAACGCCGTAGAGTTTTTCGGCAAGGTTTCTGCCTGTTTCCAAATCGTTAAAACAGTAAAATGTCGAATATAAAACCGTTTTTCCCCAGGGCAATTCAACCTGAACAATTTCATATCCGCTTTTTTGTGCAAAAATTCCAGTCTGGCAAACAAAAAAAATAAAAATAACAAAAACTGCAAACCAAGAATTTTTTTTATTCATTTTATAATTCTAGCACAAAATATTTTTTCACAAAGCAAAAAAAAAGACCCGGACAACATCCGGGCCGTAAATAACAAACTAGAGAGATTTTCTAATCTCTTCGTTGTGTTTCTTTTCTCTAAAGTATTCAGGGATAAAGTAAACACCAGCGGCAATTGCAAGAACAGCAATTACTGCCATAAATACAGGAACAACCATATAAGGAGAAAGATCTCCAGTTCCTTTCAAAACAAACATCTGAACAAAAGCCCAGATGTGGGCAATTCCAAGAATAAATGCAAATACAGCCTTAGCCATAAAGTTTTTGATAAGGAAAGTAGCCAAAAGGAAAGCAATAAAAGCAACCTGGGCAAAAATAAACGCGTTTACTTTTGGACCATAAAGAGCGCCAGCAGGATCCCAAACGTAAGTAAAGAGGGAAATTGTTTTTTCGCCGTACAATGGATATTTTTCCTGTACAGATTTTTCCCAATCTTTAAATTCACCGTATTTAATCTCTGGCGGCCATGAACTTTTATCTTTTCCGGTAATTCCAACAGGAAGCTCAGCCCATGTTTTTCCCATATCTTCTACTTCAGAGTAAAGTTTTGCAGAGTTTGTAAAAGGAACAAACTGAGCAACGATAACTAAAAACAACAATACAAAAGAGATATAGTTGTATTTATTCAAGAATTTCATAAATATCCTCCAACAGATATATTCCAAGACAATGATACATTTTATCTAAACATTTTGTTTTTTTCAAGAGAAACATTAGCTTAATTTAATTATAAAAGCATAATCTTGCGCCTCCCTCTTTAATCTTTTTCTCCCCATTGTTATTTTTTAAGCTATTTCAAAACTTAAAGAATAGGCTGTATAATCAAGGCATGAGAAAATTCAAGGTAGTTGCTCCTTACGAGCCAAGCGGCGATCAGGGACAGGCAATAGAAAAATTAAGCGAAGGTTTTTTGCGTGGCGACCGGTACCAGACGTTAAAGGGCGTTACTGGTTCTGGAAAAACCTTTACCATGGCAAAAATAATCGAAAAAGTTCAGCGTCCGACTCTCATCATCTCGCACAACAAGACGCTTTCTGCCCAGCTTTACCGGGAATTCAAATCTTTCTTTCCAGAAAATGCAGTCGAATATTTTGTTTCTTATTACGATTATTACCAGCCAGAAGCATACGTTCCTGCACGGGATTTGTACATAGAAAAAGATGCCGACGTAAACAAAGAAATTGACCAGCTTCGCCTAAAAGCCACATATTCCCTTATGGAAAGGCGCGATGTGATTGTCGTAGCTACAGTCAGCTGCATTTACGGTCTTGGTATGCCTGACCTCTACAAAGAAATGCGTGTTCATATCGAAAAAGGTGAAATTTTTGATACGAGAAAATTTGAACGGCAGATGACTTCAATTCAATACCAGCGAAACGATATGGTTTTAGAACGCGGAAATTTTCGTGTCAGAGGCGATGTAATCGAAGTTTTTCCGCCATATATGGAAACCGACACCGCATACAGAATCGAACTTGATTTTGACGAAATTTCTTCAATAAAACGTTTTAATGTTCTCACCCGCGAAATCGAAGAAGAATTGGACGAAATGCAATTTTATCCGTCAAAGCACTTCGTAGTACCGCAGGATGCGCTTTTTAAGGCTACAGACAGGATTCTCGAAGAAATGGCTGAACAGGTCAAAAAATTTCAGATTGAACAAAAACCTCTCGAGGCCGAAAGAATAAAAAGCAGGACAACATACGACGTAGAAATGATGAAAGAAATGGGCTACTGTTCTGGAATTGAAAATTACTCAGGCCCGATTTCCGGCAGAAAACGAGGCGAACCGCCGGCAACTCTCCTGCATTATTTTCCAGACGACTTTTTGTGTCTGATTGACGAAGCCCACGTTACAGTTCCGCAAATTGGAGCTATGTACGAAGGCGACAGAAGCCGAAAACAAAATCTTATCGACTTCGGGTTCCGCCTGCCTTCTGCCCTCGACAACCGCCCTCTAAAATTTGACGAGTTTGAAAAAAAACTGAATCAAGTCATTTACGTAACCGCAACTCCGCGCAAAGAAGAAATAAAACAGTCAACCCAAGTTGTAGAACAGTTGATCCGCCCAACTGGACTTTTGGATCCAATAATCGAAGTCCGCCCGAGCGAAGGTCAAATGGAAGACATTTACAACGAAGTAAAAAAACGCATTGAAAAACACGAGCGGAGCCTTATTCTTACGCTGACAAAAAAAATGGCAGAGGATTTGACTGACTATCTTCTTGGACTGAATTTAAAAGTAAAATATATTCACTCGGAAATCGACACTTTTGAGCGTGTTGAAATTCTAAAAAGCCTCAGATTGGGCGAAATCGACGTTTTAATCGGTATCAATCTTCTGCGCGAAGGAATCGACCTTCCAGAAGTAAGTTTTATCGCAATTCTCGACGCAGACAAAATCGGCTTCTTGCGCTCGACAACATCTTTAATCCAGATTGTAGGGCGCGCAGCCCGCAACGAAAACGGAATGGTCGTAATGTACGCAGATGCAATCACGCCGGCAATAAAAGAAACCGTAGAAGAAACAAAACGCCGCCGTGCAATCCAGCAAAAATACAACGAAGAGCACGGAATTACGCCTCACACCGTAAGCAAGGCTGTTCAAGACATACTCGTGCGTCAACAAAAAGATGCCGAAGAAAACGAAAAAATGCAGCTCGAAGTTCTAAAAAAGAACGCAAACCTGTTCGACCCGAAACAGCGCAAAAAGCTGATCGAAGCCCTAAAAAAAGAAATGAGCGATTGTGCCGACCGGCTTGAATACGAACAGGCAGCCGCAATCCGCGATCAAATACAGGAAATCGAAGCAACTTGCGGCAAAAAATAGAACTTAACAAAAACGTGCGCAGCCGGCATTCAAATTTGGGCTGACGGCGCACACAAAAGTTCTCTGGACATAAAAAAAACCGGCCCACGAAGAACCGGTTATTCAGAAAGATTCAATAATTATTCAGCTTTTGGTGCACCAGCATTTGCAGGAACAACATTGATTTTCTTTGTTACAAAACCACTGCGAAGACAGCGAGTGCAAACGTTCAAAGTACGTGTTGTACCAGCGATTTCTGTCTTTACTTTAAGGAGATTTGGTCTCCAAGTGCGGCGTGTGTGGTTGTATGATTTAGAAACTTTGTTACCTGTCATTGAACCTTTCAAGCAAACATCACAAACTCTTGACATAATATATACCTACCTCAAAATCAATTCAACGTGAGTTCCATTATTTTAAGAAATTCTTCCGCTTATGTCAATTCAAAATACTAATTTTATGCCAAATTTATGCGTTAATTTGTCCAAAAATCAGTTTTTTTGTATCGATTCCGAAGCGCATTAGTTTTTCTTACAAAAAGACAAACCTCTCACTTACAATCCAGTTCAAGACCGTCAAACGCAGGACTGACAGTTCCGCCATTTTCAACAATTTTTTGCAGATTACTAAATTCCGGCAGTTTTTTATCAATATAATTCTGAATTTCTCCGTGCAAAAAGTCGTGGGAAAGATGAGTAAACCAGGTATGCACAGCTCCAATTTTATCTGCATAAAAAAGCGCCTGATCAAAATTATTGTGCGAAGAATGTTTATCTGCACGAAGAGCGTCGATCACAAGATGATCAAGGATTCCGTCTGAGCAGGCATTTTTTACCCGGTTTAAGGAATTTTCGCTTATAAAATTGCAGTCGGTCAGATAAGCAATTGAATGTTTTTTTCCATTTAGTTTTTTAGAAAAAATCCAGCCTGTCGTTTTTATGCAGCCATGTTCCATCGGAACAGGAACAACGCAAAGTTCTCCAAGTTCAAGCGGATTTTTTTCGCTGTACGAATCAACATCTATTATGTTTAGTTTTGGAGTTCCGCCGCCTTTTTCGTGAGTCATGAAAATATAATGAAAATTTATCTTAACGCATTTTTCAGAATCTGAACTCATGTACATTGCAAGGCCTTTTCCGGCAGTTTCTGGAAATTTTTTAGAAAGTCTTTCGTCGCAGTTCATTGCGCTGGAATTTTTGTGGCTAAAAATTCTTAAATCGTCAATTCCGTGAATATGGTCTGCGTGAGGATGTGTAAGGAAAACCGCATCAAGCTTGCAAAGATTTATGCGGAGAGCCTGTTCCCGAAAATCCGGACCGACATCAATAAGAAAATTTCTGTCGCCTGAGACATCTTTTATAGAAAGAAGCGCGCTCGCTCTGAGCCGATTGTCTTTTTTGTCTCCAGACTTACAAACTTTGCAATTACAGGCAATTACAGGCACGCCATGGCTTGTTCCTGATCCCAAAACCGTCAGTTTCATATAAAAAGATTTTAGTTAAAACAAGGTTTTCTGTCAAAACACTACATCTAGCGTAAATTATTGACCACAGCCGCCTTGAAGTGCTAGTATTAGTGTACATCAATCACATTTTTATGGGAGAATAAAATGCCTTATTCAGAACCAACCAACCTGGGTGTAATCGCATGTCCAGGCGGTGCTGCATTTGCGGACGAAGTAATCACTCACCTTCGTCACATGTACAAACATCGTTTTACATTAAAAAACGACGTAATTTCTAAACGATATACTTTAGACAAAGACAAACTGATTAAGGACATCAACTTCCGCAACGACATGGTAACTTCTGACCTTGTTGTACGCGGAGCAATCGACAAATACCGTGCGCCAGACTTTAAAATCAACACTGCTTTTACCTGGTTTGCAAACGGTGAAATCAAAGCAGAATTGATGGATTCTGTCCGTGGAAAAGATATTTACATTTTTCAGGATGCAGAAAACCACCAGCCAATCGAAATGAACGGCGGAAAGAACGTTGTTACATTCTCTGTAAACGACCACGTAATGACTCTTCTCGTAACAATCGATGCTGTTCAGCAGGCTGGAGCAAAATCAATCACTCTTGTACTTCCGGCATTTCCTTACAGCCGCCAGCACAAAAAGAAGGGCCGCGAAGGTCTTACAGCAGCGCTTCTCTGCCACATCTACGAAATGCGTGGAGTTGACCGCGTAATTACTCTCGACATTCACTCTCGCGAAATTGTAAACGCATTCAATACAACACATCTCGAAAACCTCCATGCTTCTTATCAGGTTATCCGCGAACTTACAAAGGTTGTAAACCTTTCTGGTCCAGACAAAGAAGATTTAGTTGTAGTAAGTCCTGACACAGGCGCAATCGACCGCAACAAATTCTATGCGACAGGCTTAAAAGTTCCACTCGCAATGATTTACAAAGAGCGCGATTATTCTGTCGTAACGCAGAATGCAAAACAGACAAACATTAAAAGCGTTAAACTTCTTGGCGACGTTAAAGGAAAAGTTGCCTTCCTTGCAGATGATATGCTCGGAACAGGTGGAACACTCCTTAAAGCAATGCAGTTCTTGCAGGAACAGGGCGCAACAAAGGTAATCGCCGCAATTTCCCTTCCGTTCTTTACAGGAAATGCAATTGAACTGTTCGACGAAGCTTATAAAAACGGCCAGTTCTACCGCATAATCGGAACAAATGCCGTTTACCATCCGGAATTAAAAGAAAAAGAATGGTTTATAAGCACCAATGTTTCTGGTCTTTTTGCGAATGTAATTACTAGAATTCATCACAACCAGAGCTTGAGCGATCTTTTGGACAACAGAACGATTATCGACAAACTGATTAAAAAGTCTGACGATACGGAAGAAACTCAGGCATAAATAAAAAATTATCAAAAACTGTCTGACAGGCAATGTCCTTTTCAGGCAGTTTTTTTTTGCAAAAATGGCAAATCTCCGCAAATTGTTGTAAAATAAAAACAAGCCTCGAAGTTAAAAAATTCGGACAAGGGGCTGGAGGGGCGGCAAAGCCGTTCCGAAAAACTGGCGGCTGAGCCGGTTTTTTGGAATAAAACCCCGCAAGACCCGGTTTTTGCGGCAGCAAAAATGGCCCCGACAAAAAAAATTGGAGATTTTTATGAAAGATGCTATTCTTTGTGTTGATATTGGAACTTCTTCGTTAAAAGCGGCTCTTATGCCGGATTCACCAAAAAGCATTGCCTATGCACGCGCGAATTTTACGGAAAAAGACGAATCGAAAATTGCACGGGAATGGGTCGGGGCGTTAAAACAGGCTGTCGAAGAATTAAAGCAAAAATCTCCGGACACTGGAATTGAGGCAATCTGTATTTCTGGCAACGGACCGACAGTTGTAAGCAACAACGGGCTGACGCTTCTCTGGTCTAAAAATGCGCCAACTTCCGTTTCTGACAAAAAATCAATATGGATTCCACGGCTGGACGCCTTTAGAAAACTCCACACTCACCATTGGTACGAATCAGACAAGATTTTTGGAACTCCAGAATACCTGATTTACCGACTGACAGGAAACGCCGTAACAATTCTTCCTGAAGAGCGTTTTAGAGAAATTTACTGGACTGAAGAACAGCTCAAGGCAGAAGGTTTTTCTGACGACGAAATAAAAAAACTGCCTCCATTTGTAAAACCTGGAACTCTCGCCGGAAAAATTACTAAGCAGGCAGCCGAAGAAACAGGTCTTCTTGAGGGAACACTGGTTTTTTGCGGCGCGCCTGATTTTGTTGTTGCACTGATTGGAACAGACACCCTCGACACCGGCATGCTATGCGACCGTTCAGGTTCAAGCGAGGGACTGAATCTCTGCACTCCTATTCCGCTCAATTCGCCAAATATCCGCACAATGCCGTCGATTATTCCGGGAATGTGGAATGCGGCGGTAATTATTCCAGATACAGGAAGCAGGTTTGCAATTTTTAAGCAAAAGGTTGAAGATGAATTAAAAACAAAAATTACGCACAAAAAACTCGTTGCGCAGATTGTAGACACTCCGACTCTTGAAAATCCGCAGATTTTGACGGACGAACAAAAAAAAGAAGGGATTGCGATTATTCACGATGTAACACACCAGCTTTGGGCGGCCCTCAACATTCTAAAAAAAGCCTCGGAAGAAGCAGGCCTTCCACAGCCGAGAAGCATTACCGTAACCGGCGGCCAGGCTCTGAACGAAAAATGGACCCAGATAAAATGCGACACTCTCTGCGTTCCGTTTGTTGTGACTGAGTGCGTGGATGCGGAACTTGCAGGCGACAACATTCTTGCAAGAATTTCGCTCGGTTATTACGACTCGATAGAAGAAGCGGCTTTTGTCCTTGTAAAAAAATCGCACGTTTATACTCCGGCTATGCCTGCTGACCACGCGTAAACAGACGTTGCATTTTAATGAAGATTTATTTTATTCCAGAAAAAGTCCGCGTCCTGATTTTTGATGTAGATTCCACGCTCTATACAAATCCTGAGTACGCAAATGAGCAGATTGACGGTCAAATCCGGCATTTTGCCCAAATACGAAAAATTTCTGCTGACGAAGCGCGCAGGCTTTTTTCTGATTTTAGAAAAAATTGGGCGCAAACGCATTCCGGGCAAAAAATCAGCCTTGGAAACCTTCTTACTCATTTTGGAATTTCGATTGAAGAAAGCATTTTGTGGAGAAAAAAACTTATAAATCCTTCTGAATTTTTAAAACCAGACGCAAGGCTTTTTAAAACTCTTTCCGACTTAAAAGAAAAATTTTATCTTATCTGCGTAACAAACAATCCTGTTCTGACAGCAAGAAAAACCCTCGAAGCGCTGGGAATTTCCGGGCTTATTCCAGAAATCATCGGTCTTGATACAACTCTAAAATCAAAACCTGCCAGAGAGATTTTTGAGCTTGCTGCAAAAACCGCAAAAACAGCACTTAACACAAAAATAAAATTTGAAGAATGCATAAGCATTGGAGACCGTTACGATATTGACCTTGATTTGCCGTTAAAACTTGGAATGGGCGCAATCCTTGTTGACGGCGTAAAAGACGTTTATTTGCTTCCAGAAGTTTTGTAATATAATTATATTGTGTTATAATCTGTACTGATTTTAAGAAAAAATTCTACGGAAGTTCTATGGAAATCGAAACATTTAAAGACAGAATAAACCTCACAAACAATGGAAAACTTCAGATTTTTTTCATCGGAACTGGAAGCGCCTTTAACAAAGTCGATTTTCAGAACAACCTGCTTGTAATAAAAGGCCAGGACCATGTTTTGATTGACTGCGGAACTTTATTTTCTTACGCCTTAAAAACGTACAACACTCCGCTCACAAAAATCCGCACGATTTTGCCGACACACTCGCATTCTGACCACATTGGCGGCCTTGAAGAAGTTGCCTACACAAATTTCTATGTGACAAGACAAAAGCCTTCGCTTATTGTTCCAGATTTTTACAAAAAAACTCTTTGGGAAAAAAGCCTGGCTGGAGCCTGCTCTTACGGCGAGGAAAAAGGAATAGACAATTTTTTTACTTTTGACGATTATTTTAAGCAAATCTGTCCAGTTGAATTAAAAAACACTCCGCGGCCGGTTTACGAGGCAAATGCAGGTTCCATAAACTTAAAACTCGTAAGAACAAGGCATATTCTTTGCCCAAATGCAGACTGGAACAAAATTTTTTATTCTGTCGGAGTTTTAATAGATGACAGAATTTTCTTTAGCGGAGATACAAAATTTGACCGTCCAATGCTGGACTGGATTGAACAGACTTATAAACCGGAATGTATTTTTCATGAATGCATTTTCTTTGAAAGTCCTGTTCATTCTTCTTACGATGAGCTTTTAACGATTCCAGAAGAAATGCGCAAAAAAATGTTTCTCTGCCACTACGGCGAAAACCACAGGGAATTTTTACCTCAAGATGACGGTTTTGCAGGTTTTGCAGAACGAGGTCTTTATTATACTTTTTAGAAAAAGCGCGCGGCATTTGAAAAAATCTTTGTTTTTTGTTAGAATTAGCCTATTCGACTCTGTAGCTCAGCTGGATAGAGCATCCGCCTCCTAAGCGGAAGGTCGCGCGTTCGACTCGCGTTGGAGTCATAAAAAAAAGCGCCAGGAACACGGAGGGCGGCGCAGCCGGTGCAAAGCACCGAGGGCACCGAAGCCCGCAGTACTCCGACCCGCAAAAGCGGGTGGCGCCCAAAATTAGTTCTTGCAGAAAAGAATCGAGCCTAAAACTACCAGATGTCCTGCAAAATTCCAGAGCCATTTCATAAAGTTGTGGAAATTTCCGTCGATAAAATCGCTCAAGACAATTGCAACAATCCAGACAATCATAATAATGAGCATCAGAATGCTTTTAAACTTTCCGAGACTACCGATAAAAAGTTCAAGAACAAGATAAATTCCTGCAAGAAGTTCGATTATTGAAAAAACAATTACCGCAATGTTTTCTGCACTGCCGCTAAACACGCTTTTTAGAGAGTTAATTCCAAAATCTCCGCCGCCCTGCAAGCCCCAAATACCGCCGACAGCCAGCAAAAGACCAAGCGAAAGCTGAATAATCAACTTTTCAACCGAAAAACTTTTTTTTGCCATAATTTAATTCCTCCAAACATTTTTAAAATGTTTTTCTAATATAAAATTATAGCACACAAAAATTCGATTTTAAACTTTGGATTTTAAAAGTTTTAATTTTTTTTGTAGACTAATTCGAAAATTTCGCAGACAACAGGCATTTCTTCGTCAAAATCAAAACCGCAAAGGTCGGCTTCTTCTTCAAAAAAGTCCCTCTCTTTTTCCTGCCATGCTTCAAGATTTTCGTCCTCGCCGTCCTGCTGAGCAAGTTCCCAGCTGATTTGGCTGAACGGAATTATTTTTACGTCTTTTACGCGGATTACAGCGCAAGGATTTTCCTGAGTATCTTCCACGATGTAAACTTCGCCGGCAACAGGAAGTTTTTCGCGGTTTATTTCAAAAGAAGGAAAAGGTGTAAAGATTGCAGTTTTTTTTTCGCCAAGCACAAGATTTAACTGCGACTGTCCTGTCCAGCCAGAATCTTCAAAACAAAGCTCGCCGTTATAGACCGCGTCCTGTGGTTTTTGACCGGTTTTTGCCAAATATTCATTCCAAAATTGAAGTACTGTCATTTTAATTTTCCTGTTTTTTTGTGCGGATTATTTTTAGAATAAAAGAAGTTATAAAAAAAATTGCCGGAACAACCGTAAAAAAAAGCGACATAAACGGAAGATTGAAAATTTTTAAAGAAAAATCGCTTACAATTCCAACTTTTAAAAGAAGCTCAAAAACAAGGCCTGCGTAACTAAAAATAGCTCCACAAATCATAAAAATCCAGGCAGAATCACGAGTCCGGCTCAAAAGCAAAATTGCCAGAAAAGCGGTAATTCCGCCAAAAATAAGTTTTACAATGTAAAAAATCACTTCGCTTTCAAGCATTTTTCTTACCTTCCAAATTTAAAATTTTTAAAAGTCAAAAGGTGATTTTTCCAGTTTTTTAAAAACTCCAGAATCCGCTCCAAAAGGAACAATGCTCGGCACAGAAAAAAACGGACTTACGACAAGCTCACAGTCCAGACAATGCTGAACAAAGCTCTCGTATTTTTCCTGAGGAATTTTCGGAAAGAGCCAGGGTCCATGTCTTGTCCAGTATTTTGTCAAAATTTTGTCGTATTTAAACCAATCTTTTTCTTCGCGAACCTGAAGCGCTTTTATTAAATCATAAAAAGAACGCGTTACCGCAGCTTCTAAAGCCGCAGGAATAAGGGCAGAACAAAAATCTGTCTGTAAGTTTTCAACAAATTCGCTTTTTACGGCAACAATCCAGATATTCTGCGCCCAGGCAAGCGGAGGAGCAATCAAAACGCAGGCTGCATTTTTCCAGTCAATATTCTGCGCATTCCACGGACGATAAACAAAAGTTCCGTCTTTGCTTATGGCAAGGCTTTTTTTTAGAGCCTCTTCTTTTGAATTACAGATAACCGCAATCCTTTCGTCGTTCAGCAGGGCGCTTACGGCACGGCTCAGTCTTGAAAGTCCAGAATTTTTTGAAACAGCATTAAAATCCGTAACAAAACTTCCTGTAAGACCGCGGCTTATTATGTTCTTAAAAATCGTCCAGCCGCTAAAAAAATCGCTTCCCCAGCCCAAAACAGCCCGGCCGCCTTCCAAAAACATATCTGTAAGACGAACGCGCTTTTCTGTGTACAAAAAATTTCCGCGCGCCCTTTTTACAGTTCCGAAACGAGATTTTATGCTCTCTGCAAGAATATTGATTTCTGTCATTTTACCTTTTTTTACAGTTTTGCAAGTTTTTCGCCCACAAGCTTAGAAGCCATTCCAGGATTTGCCTTTCCCTTAGAAGCCTTCATAACCTGTCCGGTGAGCCAGCCGACAACATTTGTCTTTCCAGCCTTAAAATCTGCAACAGCCTTTGGATTTTCTTCAATTACCTTGTTTACGATTTCTTCGATTGCACTGGAATCAGAAACGGTTTCCATTCCTTCTTCCTTGATGATTTCGGCAGGCATTTTTGAAGTCTCGAGCATTTTTGCAAAGACAGTTTTTCCCTGAGCATTGGAGATTTTTTTGTCCGCAATCGCATTTACGAGTTCAGTTATATGTTTTGGAGTGATGTTCACTTCGCTTATAGTCTTTCTCTGCTCGTTCAAAACGGCAAGAAGTTCCGCCAAAATCCAGTTTGCAACTTTTTTAACGTCTTTTGCGCCTTCCGCCGCTTCTTCAAACCAAAGCGCAAGCTCGCGGGTGGAAGTTAAAGTTTCAACATCGAAGTCTGAAAGACCAAACTGCTTTTGAAGACGAATTCTCTTCGATTCAGGAAGTTCGCCTACACGGCCTTTTGCGCGCTCAATAAGCTCTTCGTTTACCTTGAACGGCTTAATGTCTGGTTCAACAACAAAGCGATAGTCAACAAAAGAGTTTTTCGTACGCATAATTTGAGTAACGCCCTTGTCCTCGTCCCAGTTCATTGTATTTTTGTAGCCAGGGTTAAATTCCTGACGGTCTTCCATAAATTCCTTAAGCTGTCTTTTTGCCTCGTAAGCACAGGCTTCGCGAATAGATTTAAAAGAGTTAAGGTTTTTAATTTCAGAAATCGGAGTATGGTAAAGTTTTCCGTCTTCCCAAACATTCAGGTTGATATTTGCGTCACAGCGCATGTTTCCTTCTTCGAGGTTTCCGTTTGTAACTTTTACATATCGCAAAATTTCCTGAACAGTTTGCATAAAAAGAGCCGCTTCTTCTGGCGAGGTCATGTCAGGTTTAGTTACAATTTCAATCAAAGGAGTTCCCGAACGGTTGTAATCGATGTAAGAATGTTTTCCAGGCAAGTGGAGCGACTTACCAACGTCTTCCTCAAGGTGAATGCGTTCAATGCGCACACGGCGGTATTTTTTGCCTTCATTTTCGACAATGCAGTTTTCACCTTTAAAATTATTCGGACGGAATTTTTCGCCGCCTTCCTGCTCTTCTTTTGAATAATGCGAAAGAGGAAGATCAACATGTCCGTCAATACAAAGAGGAATATCGTACTGAGTAATCTGATAACCTTTTGTAAGGTCAGGATAAAAATAGTGCTTGCGGTCAAATTTTGTAAAACGCGAAATATTACAGTTCAAAGCCATGCCTGCAACCGCACCAAGTTCAACATAGCCTTTAGAAATACGAGGCATTGCTCCTGGAAGTCCAAGACAAACCGGGCAGACACGAGTGTTCGGCATACCGCCATATTTATTTTCGCAGGCACAAAAAGCCTTGGTTTTAGTCAAAAGCTGAGTGTGAATCTCACACCCAATAACTATTTCATATTTGTCAATTGCCATAATTTTCTCCAACTTTTTTGGGCGTTTCCCTCACTTGCGTTCGGGCCGGGTGTTCCGTGGTTTCGCACTTCCGTGCTCCATTGCTCCACTTCGCCCTGCTTTGTTGCGCAACGGCTTCGCCGCCACTACACCCCCTAACGCAAAATCCGACTTTTAGTTTTGAACCTGTTCCTGAACAGGAATTCCGCAACCCTTATGGTCTTCTTCCCATGCCTGCGCAGTCTGCAAAATCTTGAGCTCATCAAACATTTTTCCGGCAAACTGAATTCCAACCGGCATGCAAGAAGCATTTTTGTTTTCTTTAGAAGTAAATCCAGCCGGAACAGAAATTGAAGGAATTCTCGCAAGGTTTACAAAAGTCGTAAACAAATCGCTCAAGTACATTTCGAGAGGATCGTCAACTTTTGAGCCGAGCTTAAACGAAGCTGTCGGACAGGTCGGACACAAAATCAAGTCGTAATTTTCAAAAAGTGAAGCAACTTCGCGCTGAATTCTCGCACGAACGCTCATGCCTTTTTTGTAAGTTTCTCCAGAAAACTGCTCAGAAAGAACATAGTTTCCGATTATAATTCTTCGCTTTACTTCCGGACCAAAACCGTTTGAACGAGTGTCGATATAAAGCTGATCGTAGCCTTTTTCGTTGTCAATGCGGTTTCCGTAACGAATTCCATCAAAACGGCTCAGATTTGAAGCGGCTTCAGAAAGCGCAATTACATAGTAAGAAGCAATTGAAGCGTCCAAAACCGGAAGGTCAACGATTTCGATTTTTGCACCTTTGGAAACAAACCATTCTTTTACATCGGCAAAAACTTTGGCAACATCGGCATCCATTCCCTTGGCTTGTTCAAACTGCTTAGGAACTGCAATTTTAAGCTTAGAAACGTCTATTGCCTCAAGATTTTTAAGTTTGTCGCAATTCGGCAAATCGGCAGAAGTGTCATCGTAAAAATCAACACCAGACATTAAAGAAAGAGGAAGCGCAATGTCTTTTGGAGAGTGGCCGATAATTCCAACCTGATCCAAAGAAGAACCGTAAGCAACAACGCCCCAGCGGCTCAAAACTCCATAAGTAGGCTTTAAACCGTAAACTCCGCAGTAAGAAGCAGGAAGACGCACAGAACCGCCAGTTTCCGTACCAAGACCAAAAAGAGCCTGGTTTGCGGCAACAGCCGCAGTAGAACCGCCGGAAGAGCCGCCAGAAACATAATCGCGGTTAATCGGATTGCGCGTAGGGCCGTAAATCGAATACTCGGTCGAAGAGCCCATGGCAAATTCATCCTGATTGCAACGACCAAAAGGAATTGCGCCAGCGTTTAAAAGGCGGGCAACTACAGTTGCGTTGTAAGGAGCGCGGTAACCTTCAAGAATTTTTGAAGAACAGGTAAGGCTCTTGCCTTTTACAGAAATATTGTCTTTAACGGCAAACGGCACACCTAAAAGCGGCTTTTGCTCAAACAGTTTTTCGACTGTGCCGCTTTTTTTTGCAGAAGCAATTTCTTCATCTGCAAGTTTTGCCTTTTCAAGAACATCAGAATAAACTTCGAGAAAAGCATTGAGCGGTTTTTCTGATTTTTTATCTTTTTCAAAAGTATCAATTGAAGAGCGAACTAAATCTTCGGAAGTTGTTTTTCCAGATTTTAACGCCTCTACAGTTTCTTCTATTGTATAAAACATATTTTCACCTTATGCAGATTTTATTTTAAGCGCCTTCGCCCAAAACTTTAGGAACCTGATAGTATCCGTCCATAAATTTGTCTGTTGTCTGCTTGATGTCTGGAATTTCAAGTCCCTGAACAACTTCGTCCTCGCGGAGTTTTTCCGCCTCTGTCGAAGGATAAGCGTCGTAAGGATTTTCTGAATCGTCATATTTGGAAAGAATATCAAAATATCCGACAATTTCGTCAACCTGTTTTTTCAGAGTAGCCATATCTGTACTTTCTGGAGAAAGCCGGCTGAGCTGAAGTAAATTAGAAAGAGTTGTTTCGTCTACGGTTTTCATAAACTGTATTTTACAAAAAAACGCGAAAATATGGAAGTAAAAGAAATAATCATGATTTTTTAAGACAATATAAAACATCAAAGATTTTCAAAAACACAGATAAAAAAACTCCGCCAGACAAACGCCCGACGGAGTTATTTTTACATCAATCTTTTTTTACAGGTTACTGTCCGATTTTTGTAAGACCTGTTGTATGAGCAAGTAAAGCAGAATTCAATTCTTCATTTACAGCGTAACTTGCATCATCAGTTGAATTATCAAAATTCCAAGCAAAATCAGGATTGTGCCGGCCAGCAAATTCAAGAACGGAAGACTTTGCAACATCAGGAGATGTCGGCAGATTTGTAAGACCAAGACCTGCATCACCTAAAGTTGTATCAAAATTTGAATAAGCATAGTTTCCAGACTTTGAGAGAACAGTTGCAGGAACAGTCTCACTGCGTTCGTCAACCTCGTAAGCATCAATGTCGGACATATTAGCTCCGCTTGAAAGAGTTGTCTCCCAACCAGTTGCAGCAATAACCTTAATTTCAGAGATATTAAGCGAATTAGAACCAGTATTCACAACAGCAATTGTGCTGTCCTTTGTCACAGAAACATCAATTTCAACATCTGTGTAAGCTGTGTTTGCAATCAATCCACTCTTTGTGCCGTTAACGCTTACAGTCGTTGTAGCTCCTGCTGTTGAAGAGCCTGTTTTAGCCTTCAAGATAACTTTTGCCGTGTTTGCAGGAACATCAAGATAGAACATCGTCTTTCCTTTTGAACCTTGATAGTAAGCACCTTTCTTTGCTGCATCTTCTATTGCAATCAGAGAATTTGAAGAAATTGTATCGGTAGAATCCGTAACAACAGAATCATAAATAGTCCAAGTTCCGTCAGAGTTCTTTGTTCCAATTGTCTCTGTCCATTCTTTATACTCTCCAAGCTCCTGATTGTTTGTGTAGTCATACTTGTTTGTTATGAACTGGAAAGAGACACCGTTTGTATTGTTCTGTTCAAATTTGTTATTGTAAGATTTGATTCCGCCGCCCTCTTCGCCAGAGAAAGTTCCAGAACCACGAGCGTCCGTTCCCTGCTTAGAAATCAGCATAGGATCATGCGCATTACGGAAGAAGTTTCCTTCAACAAAAGCGTTTCCACCTGAAGTTACACCAACGCCATATTTTGAATTTCCGTCAAAATAATTGTTGTAAACATGGACAGACATTGTTCTAATTCTCGGATGGCGTGAATCTGAATGGTCAAACCAGTTATGATGATAAGTAATATAATTTGGACCGTTTTCAGATTTCATTCCACAGAGAGACATTTTTCCACTGTCCCAGAAGTGGTTATAGGAAATTGTTACGTGCTGAGAATTGTCTTTCAAGTCCATTGAACCGTCGCCTTTAACTTGGTCAGCATCGCTTCCTGCATCTCCATAGAAAAAGTCATTATTATGAACCCAAACATAGGTGCTTTTCTTAAGAGAAACACCGTCGCCGTCGTGTCCGCCTCCCCATTTCATAAGGCCAAGATTTTTGATTTCAATAAAATCTGAAGTAAACGCTGCAACTCCAGCCACCATAGTTGCATCATCTCCGACACCTTCAATCGTCACATAATTGGCTTCTTTTACGCCAAGAGCATATGCGCTAGACATATCAGAACAAGAAAGACCATCAAGCGTGAGTTTTCCAATAATGCGGATATCAACAGGAGTTGTTCCAGTATTTTTAGTCTTTATTGCCTGAGTAATATCAGCGATTCCTGTATATTCCTTTCCGCCGATTGTTGCTGTAACAGTCTTTTTGTTTTCCTCAGTAAGATAAATTACAATTGCGCCATCTTTCAATGTTCCATCAAGATTGTATGCTCCAGGAACAGCTCCATCCGTAAACGCAAATCCAGAACGGTCATTATCAAGAACTGTCATAACAGCAGTTGACTCTGTTTTTCCACCGTCAACACTTACAGCAATGGTGTGCTTTCCAGCAGTAAGTCCAAGAGCGTCAGCACGCACAACATTGCTCAAAGTTTTCTTTGAATAAGAGACAGCAAGATTTGCAGCCTCACTCTTTTCATAATAATTGTAAGTATCATAAAAACGGATAAGTTCGTTATCGATTTCCGTTCCATCAACTTTCACAGTGTAAGTCGCTCCGCTGATTTGATTGAATACAACATAAGCAGAGTTTAACCAGCCTTCACTCTTTACTATTTTTACAGTTGCATTTGTAACGTCTGCCTCAGTATCAGCATCAAAATTATCGTCACCGCTGCTTGAATTCGTTCTTCTCAACGTAAAAGAAATATCCGTTGTTTTTCCGTTTTCAACAGTTGCATCAGCTTCGCCTGACATTGCAACAGACTCGCTAAGGCCAAGTTCAGAGTCGCTCATTGCAACAGTAGCTGTCAGTTTGAAAGTGTAAGTTCCGACAGGCACACTCACCGCGCTCAATTCCCTCTCGCTAGCCCAGCTTGCAGCCTTAGTAAATCCGCTTGCGCCAGAAGCCTTGTAGAAAAGCTTAATGTCTGTATAAGAATCGTAGCTTACTGCACGGCCATGGCTAAAACTTATAGAAACACTTCCACATCCATCGCCAGCGCTAGAAGGCTCATCAGCTCCAAGCGCAGAGCATCCTGACGCACAAAAAGCAATCATTGCCGTCATAGCAAGCGAAGCAACTTTATTTAAGATTTTTGAAAATCTCTTCATTTAATTCTCCATCAATATCTTTTTTTTATAAATCGGGCGTTCCCGGCGCAAGCGCCGGTCGGGTGTTTCGGGGTTGCATTGCTGCGCAACGCTGCGCGCCCCTACACCCCCTAACGCATTCACATTTTCCACTACCCGAAATTGTCGTCAAAACAACGTTTTCCGTTTTTGCATTCTTTATTCGATAAAGATTACAGCAAAACGCGCTAATTTTAGCTTGTTTTGATTTATTCAATTGCTGCAAAAGTAAGAGTTGCAATCTTAGCGCTTGAACTTGTTGCTCCAGCAATACGGTACGAACCAGCACCTAATGTAATAGAAACCTCCGCTCCATCAGCGCCAAGTTTTTCAGAAGTTGTCGTGCCCTCTGCTCCTACATATCCGTCAGAAGTTGAAATTATTACGCCTTTAGAAGTTGAATCCGTAAATTTCAAAGTCATTGCAGACGAAATTGCAAACGAAACTTCGCCGGCATTAATCTTCAAGTTAGCACCTTTACTATCAATCGCACAAGTCACTGTGATTCCCGAAACTGTCTGAGATGCTCCCGCGCTCTGCTTTTTAAACAATGCGCCTTTTGTCGAAAGATTATATGTTCCTGCATTTACAGCAACAAATCCTTTACAACCACTCTTAACCGCACATTTTTCAACATCTTCCGCTGTTGCATAATGAGTTCCGCAGTTTGTGCATTTTGGCAATTCTGTCCAGTTTGCTGTAAATGTAACATCGCCTGTAATCGCAGAATCTGTTGTCAATCCTTCAACACTGCTTGTCCAGGAAAGGCTGCAGTTTTCTTTTGTCCAAGTCGGAACATTTGCTTTTTCACCATTGTAAACGGTCTGTGTATCTTCAGCATTTTTGCCTTCAGAATCTACAAATTTTACCGTATATTTTGCATCTTCTGTCCAGTTTGCTGTAAATGTTACGTCGCCTGTAATTGCAGAATCTGTTGTCAAACCTGCAACACTTGAAGTCCAGCCTGCAAATGTAAAGTGCTCTCTTGTCCATTCAGGAACACTTCCAACAACTTCTCCCGAAATTACATCAACTGTCACGTCGGCATTTGTTCCGCTTTCGTCCTTAAATGTTACTGTATAAGTTGTTTCCCATTTTGCCGTAAAGGTTACTGTTTTTTCAGTTTCGCCTTCTGAAAGAGAGATTGAATTGTCAAAATCGGCTTCATTTCCATTTTCATCAATCCAGGTAAGTGCAAAATTTTCTTTTTCCCAACTTGGAGGAACAACAGTACTTCCCGACTTGATTACCTTTGTAACAATTTCGTTTCCGTTTTCGTCACTGTCTTTAAAAATTACAGTAACGTGCGAAGCACAAGAATCAACTTCTGACTGTGAATAATAAACAGAGCCGCAAGTTGCGCACTTGTAATGTTCACAGTTTTTAACCTGTTCTGTAAAATAATAAGTTTTTCCGCATTTTCCGCAGCTAATAGAACCGTCAGCGTTTACCACAGCAGAAACACTTCCTGTTTCGGTTGTTGAGCCGCTCTCAGTGTTTCCACCTGTAGAACCGCCTTCTGAGCCTGAGCCACTTCCTGTGTTACCGCCTGTAGTGCCGCCTTCTGTGCTTCCAGTGCCTGAGCCGCTTCCAGAACCTGAACCTTCTCCGCTTGATTCTTGTTTTGCCGCGATTTTTACTGTGTATACTTCTGAAGACTTTCCATTTTTTGTGCCTTTTAAAGTTGCGGTAACTTTAATTTTTACTTCTTTTTCTTCTGCGGCACAATTTGGAACAAGTTTTGAAGTTTTTGCATCTGAATTTTCAAAAGAAGCATAATCGCTTCCTTCTGCAACTTCCCAGCTGTATTCAATTCCGGCTCCTTCGAGATTATTGCCATCTACAACTGCTGTAAGTTCAACTGGCTCTGAAACAGCGCTTTCCGGGAGTCCAGAAATTATGACATTTGTAATTTCCGGATAATCGTCGCCCCCCCCCGAATCCGAATTACAGCCTGCAAAAACCAATGCCGCAGTGGCCATTGCAAAAATTGCAGTCTTAAAAAAACTTTTTTTCATTTTTAAATTCCTCCTGCTTTTGCAGATATTTTTTTGTTATAAAAATATCTGTTATTATATAATCGTATAAAAGGAAAATATAAAACAAACGGTTGTTTGGACTTTTCAGACTTTTTTGAAGTTTTTAAAATTTTGTTGTAAATTTTTGAATTGTTTTTTCCGAAAAACTCTAAAATGTCAATTTACGTGCGCAAAACTCGTTTTTTTTTACTGTTCGCTAAAGCGAACGCCCTTGTCCTCACGGACAAGGGATTTTTGCGTGCGCGCACGCTGCGACTTTTGCTTGCGCAAAACTCGTTTTTTTTTACTGTTCGCTAAAGCGAACGCCCTTGTCCTCACGGACAAGGGATTGGAAGGGCGGCGGAGCCGTTTGCGGTTGCCTGCAACCGCAAATGTAGCGCATCTAGCGCGGAACCCTGGAAAGCCCGTTTTTTTCGTTTTGCAAAAACGAAAAAATGGCCCCGAATTACTAAAAAAATCTTTATTTTTGTGCAGTTGAATATTTATATACATTTTTTTTGCTGATAGAATATTTTCGTCGCAAAAACATATTTTTTAAGATATGTTTTTTACTGGAGATTGTTTACGCTTTTTTTTGGAGGATTTATGAATAACGAGAAAGCTATCAAAGCTTTGGAACAGGTTAAAACCTATGTTTCTGCAAATTCGCTCGATGAACTCGACTACGCTATCGAAGTTCTGAAAAAACTGGAAAAAGAAGGCGTTAAAGATCCGCTCAACACTGATTTTTCTGCTATTAAAAAGTAATTTAGGAGATTTTGCTTAAAATGAATATGATTGGAACTTTTTGGTCGCTTGTACCGCCGGTTGTTGCTATTGCGCTGGCATTGATTACTAAAGAAGTTTATTCTTCGCTTTTTATTGGTATTGTAATCGGCGCGGTTTTTTATTCTGTGAGCGTTGGCTCGGGTTTTGCGGGATTTATTTCGCATCTTTTAAATCATACTGTTGGTGAAGGCGATGATTCTGTTACTTACGGTTTGATTTCGTGTATTTCTGACAGCTACAATGTCGGAATTATCACTTTTCTTGTAATTCTCGGAACTATGGTTGCCCTTATGAACAAGGCTGGCGGTTCTGCAGCTTTTGGCAACTGGGCAAAAAAACACATTAAAACAAAACTTGGCGCTCAGGTTGCTACTATCTGTCTCGGAATTTTAATTTTTATCGATGACTATTTTAACTGTCTGACGGTTGGTTCTGTTATGAAGCCTGTAACTGACAAGTACGGTGTAAGCAAAGAAAAACTTTCTTACCTTATCGACTCTACTGCGGCTCCTATTTGTATTATTGCGCCGATTTCTTCATGGGCGGCTGCGGTTTCTGGTTTTGTAACTGAAGGCGAAAACGGGCTTGCTCTTTTCTGCAAGGCGATTCCTTTTAACTTTTATGCTCTTTTTACAATCGTAATGCTTTTTGCCCTCGTTTTTATGCGTTTTGAATACGGCGAAATGTCTAAGTATGAAAAAGCAAAAGAATTTATGAAAAAAGACGATGAAGAAATTCCTGTCTCTGAGGAATCTTCAGATGCTGGCAAAAAAAAGAAGGGAACTGTTGCTGATTTGGTTGTGCCAATCGCTATTCTTATTGTTTTCTGCGTTATCGGCATGATTTATTCCGGCGGATTCTTTAGCGAAGGAGACACTCACCTTAACTTTGTCGACGCCTTTGCAAATTCTGACGCCTCTGTAGGACTTGTAATCGGTTCTTTGTTTGGACTTATCATTTCTCTCGTCTGGTATCTTGGACGCAAAGTTATTTCGTTTAAGGCGGCAATGCTGTGTTTGACGGACGGTTTTAAGGCTATGGTTCCTGCCATTTTGATTCTCTGTCTTGCATGGACTCTTAAATCTATGACTGACAGTCTTGGCGCAAAAGACTTTGTAGCAGGTCTTGTTTCTGGAAGCGCTGACAAGCTTCAAATGCTTCTTCCGGCAATTATCTTTGCAATCGCATGTTTCCTTGCCTTTGCAACTGGCACTTCCTGGGGAACTTTTGGTATTTTGATTCCTATTTGTATTGCGGCTTTCCCGGAAGGTTCTTTGAGAATCATTTCGATTTCTGCCTGCATGGCCGGCGCTGTATGCGGCGACCACGTCTCTCCAATTTCTGACACGACGATTATGGCAAGCGCCGGCGCTCAGTGCGACCACGTAAACCACGTTGCAACCCAGATTCCTTACGCCATGACTGTTGCGGTTGTTTCGTTCTTTACTTTTATCGTGGCAGGTTTTACTTCAAAACTTAACATTGCCCTCTGCTCTGCAATTTCGCTCTGCTTTGGTATTGTACTTTTGTTTGCAACTTTGATTTTTATTAAAAAACGGACAGAAAAAGCCATGACTGTTCACAAGCAGGCTTAAAACTGTAAATTGCTTCGCTTTTACCCCGCAATGGCGACTAGACCTTGGTCTGTACAGCGTCATTGCGGGAAACTGCGGAGCATTTTTTTTCACTTGTTTAGTCTTTTATAATTTCCAGATTTTTGTATTGATATTTTGGCAAGAATCTTTTTATTCCGCCGTTTTCAAAATTGACAGTGACTGCGTACTCGCCTTCGGTTGTCGTAAATGCCGAAGTTATAATTCCATAACCATAATCGTCGGTATAGATTTTTGTTCCGCGGTGATATTTTAATTTTATCGGGTCGGTTTCTGTGTCAGGATGGCTTAAGCCCAAATTTCCAAAATCGCCGTTGTGCGAAAAAGAAGCATTTTGTGACGAAGTTTTTTTAAATCCGAACGGAAGATGTCCCAGAATTTTTATATTGTCAGGGTTTATTTCCTGCAAAAACGGACTTGGCGCCATGTATTCGGTACGGCCGTACATAACTCGTCTGGAACAAGCTGTCATATAAAGCTCGTCCTTTGCACGGGTAATGCCAACATAGCAAAGTCTGCGCTCTTCTTCAAGTTCATTTCCGTATTTGTCCTGCCGCGGAAAAATTCCATATTCCATTCCGGTAATTACAACACGGCTAAATTCCAGACCTTTTGTGTTGTGAAGCGTGATTAAGGTTACGCTGTCTGCCCCGTCCTCGCCGTCTGATTCTTCTATTGTCCTGTCCAATTCAATATGATCCAGAAATTCCAAAAGACCTTCTTGCGTCGAATCATAAAAAACCGCCGAATTTGAAAGTTCCTGAATATTCGCATCGCGCTGAGTTCCGGCAATTTCGTCTTTTTCTGAATAATACGTCTTTAAGCCTGATTTTTCGGCAATAAAATCTATTAAAACCGAAAGTTTTTCGACTGGAGTTACAATTTCTGCATTTTCTGCCAAAATCCGCTCGTTTTCGTCTTTTTGCTTAATATTTTCTTTTATTTTTTCGTAAAAAGCGTCCATTGCCTCGACAAAAGAAGCGATTCCTTCCCTTGCCTTTTTTGAAAAAGATGCTCCGTTTTTGCGGCAAATTTCTACATAGTTTACACTCTGAATCTGCTCC
>SAMEA104315426__coassemble_284_pt1 | contig 43595 bp, 41 predicted proteins | sample SAMEA104315426__metabat2_high_PE_039 | metagenome-assembled genome bin SAMEA104315426 (sample SAMEA104315426) | gut metagenome | biome: Monkey gut; feature: monkey-associated habitat; material: faeces | place: China | collected 2013 | reverse complement strand
AAAGCCTTGACTTCGCCGTTTTGAGGGTTTGTACTACCCCCTCAATCAAAGAAGGACTTGAAGGCCTCAAAGGAAAAATCCCGGGACTTGTAGACATCAAGGTAAACACAAACGGCCGCCTCGCCTCTTCTACTGCCGACTTAATGCTGGATTCCACTTTTGAATCTTCAGAAGCCCTCAAAGGCTATTCAAAACACCCGGAACACGTAGCAGTTGCAGACAGCAAAGTTCGTCCATTTACAGCAAGCCGTGCCTGCCTAGATTTTGAAATATAAACGAGGTCCAGAATGAAACTCTTCGGTCGCAAGAAAGCAAGGAAAGCTGACCTATATTGATCTTCTATTTCTTTTTTTGAAATTGTGAAATCCATTAAATTTGCAGAATTATCAATAAGCCAAACTAAGAATGAGTAATATGATAATGCTTTTCTTTCAAACTTTTCTTTGATAAAGTTGTATTTACTATTTTCCATTTATTTTCCTATATCTTCTACCTCAGATAAAACATATGCTTTTCACGGCTTCTGCGTCTTCCTCTGTCAAATATTCAGAAATATATTCGTCTGTCCATTCATTTGCCTTTAGGTATTTAACTTCTTTTTCTGAAAGGAACTTATAGAAAATAAAGCCTAAGATATAGTCCTTATATTCGTTCGCTTCTATTTTGAAGCGCATTTTATTTGCGGATTCCCAAATCTTAGCGGCTAACTGCTACTTGTTCATATTGTTCTCCCATATTAAATATTGTCATTGCCGTTACCGTGGTTGACACCGCAATGACAGTTCCTTTAAAAAGTCAACATTCAAAATATATAATATAACATTTTAAATAGTTTTTTAGCTAGAACAAAAAAAACGTCCTTCTCCCCCAAGGCTTGCGGCATTCTCCCGGCAAGTACATCCAAATCATTCGGACAGTACATCCAAATCATTCCGGCAGTACATCCAAATCATTTTGACAGTACATTCAAATCATTCGGACAGTACATCCAAATCATTCGGACAGTACATCCAAATCATTCGGACAGTACATCGGAAAGACTTTGATATACTTTTTAGAAAGTTTTATTATACTTTTAGCAAATTTTTATTGACAATTAACCGAAAGTATAATATTTTATTGGTAGTAAGATGAATAAACTGCTTCCGTCTTACAAAATAGATTAGTACGCAATATGCGGCTAAAGTTTTTAGCCTTTATTAAGGGGTAGTATATGGCAGTAGAAAAAGAAAATTTCTTTGCAGGGAGGGTAAAAAAACTTATGAAGGAGAACCGCTACTCGCAGAAAAAGCTTTGCGAGATTTGCGGAATCACAGAGGCTGCGTTCAGCCGCTACATGACAAGCGGACGTCTGCCAAGAACGGATGTGCTTGCAAACATTGCGAACACACTTCACACAACGACCGACTATCTGATTGGGAACGACTCCAGCTACGGTTACGACCAGCTGAAGATACTGCTTGCCTCGAGCAAGGATGACTTAAGCTACAATCAGAAAAAAGACCTTATGGAAATTCTTATGGATGAGTACAAACGTCCATAAGGCGATTAAGCAAAAAGGAGGCTTATGGAAAAAGCTGTTAAAAACATCACTGTGCCGCAGATTGCAGGCGGGAAAAAATATATTCTCCCACCGTGGCGGATAAACGAAATTCTTCTTGAAGTGTTTTCCGTACTGAGCGCGGAAGAATACTATAAGGAAGGCTTTGACTACAAAAGAATGATTGAAGGCATGGGAATTAAAGTCAAAAAATTCTCATCCTTTTCGCCGGAAAATCTCAAGCGGTTCAAAGAAAATTCCTTAAGCCTATGGAACGAAGGAGTCTGTCTTTTGTTTCCAGACGATGAAACAGGAAAGCAGCTTCGGATGATTGCATACAACGACAGCCACAACACTACGGAAACAATGCAGATTATTCTGCACGAATTTGCGCATATAAGGCTTCGCCACACACAGCAGAGCATAAACGGCGAAGTTGAGGCAACATGTTTTTCAATAGCAATGAGCCTTATGTTCATACTAGAAGAAAAGTTCCATATAGGAATGAGAACTGTGCAGCTCGAAGGAAAAGACTTTTTTATGAACAGCATAAGAGAGTACATAGGAAAAAAGGAGGTGGCATGAAAGCATTTTATAAATAAAAAAAGCCTGTTTCGGTAAGTGCGCCAACACTTGCGGAAAAAGGCTTTTCAGCCGGGAGCCAATATTGATTCCCAATAAAATTCTAAGCAATTATGGTTTTATCATATCTGGCTCTCCTTGTCAATAAAAATCGAAGGCGTACGATTCTTTGCGCCTGCGCTGATACGCAAAAAAATTTTTGATTTTTTTCCCGGCATTGAAGACACGGGAAAAAAGGAGACCTATGCTTAATATCAAAACTATAAAAAACTCACTTATTAGTGATGAATCAAAGGACGGCTTCTGCTTTAGAAGCTCATGCTCTCAGAATTTGAGCCAGAAAAAACTTGCCGCGGAAATGGCGGACTGGAACTCTTCTTTTACAGAGGCAGACTATCTTGGAATGCTTTCTGTAATGGAAAAAATCGTTGTAAAGTATCTTTCAAAAGGCTACAACGTGGAGCTTCCGTTCGGCTCGCTCCGCGCCAACGCCACAGGAACGTGCGCCAATATTCAAGACGGATTTGTGCCTGGAAATGGAAACCATTCGCTGGGGCTTTTGTTTACCGCAAGCACTGCCACTTTTTCAGAGATAAAGTCAAAGCTTGAATACAGGCAGATTCCGCCAGACGTATCAGGAGAGGCAAAAATCTACAGGGTTACTGCATTGCAAAGCGATGCAAGCGAAAGCAATGTTTTAAGTACGGTTACAGGAAAAACGATTCGGCTGCACGGAAGAAACCTTTCGTTTGACATTGCGGACAATGCGCAAGGTGTGTTTCTGGAAAACGAAACCGGCCTGGTCCGCATAGAAAACTACAACCGCCGCGGCTCAAACATTGTTGATATTGTGGTTCCTTCTAACCTGGGCGCCGGAAGCTACAGCATAAGCATTGTAACAAAACCTGGAAACACCTATTTTACTGCGAACATCGACTCCGAAATCACGGTAGTGTAAAACCATCTGTATAATGGGCCGCCGTGCATCTTTAAAAAGGTGCACGGCATTTTCTTTCAGTACACCTTTCGGAATTCATTTTTTTTTGTTTTTGGGCTACAATCTTTGTAAGACTTGGGGTGATTTTATGAAGAAGATTCTTATTTTTGGGCACAAAAACCCTGACACCGATTCAATTGTCAGCAGCACTGCTCTTGAGTTTTTGAAGAAAAAAATGGGTTTTGAGCATTATTCTGCCTGCCGCGCAGGACACTTAAATCCGCAGACTGACTATATTTACAAAAAATTCGGAATTTCCACGCCTCTTTTTATTCCAGACCTTTTGCCTAAGGTTGAATATTTTATGCACAAAGGCGCAATTACAACCGGCGAGAATGAATCGATTTGGAACGCAGTCAGCAAAATGCGCGACAAAAAAGTAAATGTTCTTCCTGTCGTTGACAAATCCGGGCTTTACAAGGGACTTATTTCCAGCGATTTGATTTTTAAGAGCATTTTTGACAACTTTGACCCAATGCACCATCTTTCGCTTTTTACTTCGGCAAAACTTTTAAAAGAAACATTAAAAGCCTCTTTTTTGAGCGGGCACAATCCGGACAGACAGCGCGAATTTAAGATTATTCTGGCATCAACTAGTTTTTCTTCTTTTTCGAACACTCTAAAATCCCACCTTTCGCAGCCGATTATCGTTGTAACAGGCGACCGCGAAGACATTCAGCTTTTCTGTCTTGAAAACAAGGTGGACATTTTAATCATAACAGGTTCAAGAACTCCTGGCCAAAAGGTAATTGAGCTTGCAAAAAAAATCGGAACAACAATAATTTTAAGTCCGCTCAATACTTCTTCAACTTCTATGCTCATTATGTATTCGGTTCCGGTTTTTAAGGTTGCAAACACTTCTCTAAAAGCGCTGCACGCAAAAGACCTGCTTACAAACGTAAAAAAAGAAATTCTTTCAAGTCCGCTGCGTCTTCTTCCTGTTGTTGACGATGAAAGCAAGGTAATCGGAATTATGTCGGAAATAGATCTCCACAATGAACCTGACCTTGAAATTGCGCTTGTTGACCACAATGAACTTTCGCAAGCGGTCGATGGAATCGAAAACTACACAATTACGGAAATAATCGACCACCACAGAATAGGTCCTGCTCCGACAAAAAGTCCGATTACATTTATAAATATGCCTCTTGGCTCAACTTCCACAATTATTTCAAAACTTTTTATCGAAAACAAAATTGAAATTCCTGTAAAAATCGCCAGCCTCCTTTTGAGCGGAATTTTGAGCGACACTTTGATTTTAAAATCGGCAACGACAACTCAAACAGACGTCGAAATTGCCAAAATTCTGAGCAAAATTACAGGTCTTGAAATTCAATCCTTCGGCGAAGAAATCATAAAAGCAGGAAGCCGAATTAAAGACAGGACTGCACTGCAAATTATCGCCCAGGATTTAAAAGAATATACAGAAGCCGGAGAAACATTTACCGTAAGCCAGATTGAAGTTGACGGAACCCAGGAAATTCTAAGGCGAAAAGAAGAATTTATCGCTCAGCTCGAGGAACAGAAAAAAGAACGGAAAGCACTGTTCAGCGCGCTTCTCGTGACAGACATTTCAAATTTAAATTCTTTAATGCTTGTAGCCGGCGAAAAAAAATTCATGGATTTTCTGCATTTTCCCAAGGTTGAAGAGCAGATTTTTTTCTTAAAAGACGTAGTTAGCCGCAAAAAACAGCTGATTCCAATCATAGGCGAATTGATTGGCGAATTTGAAAATTATTAGATTCCGGGTGGCTTTTTGAGCCGCTGAGCTGCTCAAAAACCGGGCTTTTCGGGGTTGTCATTCGCAAGCGAACGGCTCACGCCGCCCCTACAATCCCTGCCACTTTTTTTGCGTAAACAAAAGACACTGCCTGCACGAAAAAATCCCAGTCTTTTTTCTACGCTGCTTATTTTCAGAGATTTTATTTTTCTATATAATCTGTTTATTAGAATTTGAGGTGTGTTATGTCTAAAATACAGATGAAAAACGCAATTGCAGAACTCGACGGCGATGAAATGACTCGCGTGCTTTGGGCTGTAATCAAAGAAAAACTTTTGGAACCTTTTGTTGATCTCAAGACCGAATATTACGACCTGGGTCTTAAAAACCGCGACGAAACAGACGACAAAGTAACTTACGAGGCGGCAGATGCAATCAAAAGACTTCGTGTCGGTGTAAAATGCGCTACAATCACTTCCAACGCTGCCAGAATGGAAGAATATCATTTAAAGCAGCTCACTCCTTCTCCAAACGGAATTTTGCGCGGAGAGCTTGACGGAACAATTTTCCGTGCGCCGATTTTTGTAAAAAACATTCACTGCAACGTATCAAGCTGGGAAAAACCAATTGTCCTCGGTCGTCACGGCTATGGCGATGTTTACAAAAACTGCGAAATCAAAACTCCATGCGCAGGAAAAGCAGAACTTGTTTTTACTGGCGAAGACGGAAAAGAAATCAGAAAAACAATTCAGGTTATGAAAGGACCTGGCGTTCTTCAGGGAATGCACAACCTTGATTCTTCTATCGAAAGTTTTGCACGCTGCTGCTTTAACTATGCCCTCGATCAAAAAATCGACTGCTGGCTCGGAACAAAGGACACTATTTCTAAAATCTACGATGGTAACTTCAAGGCGATCTTCCAGAAAATCTACAACGAGGAATTTAAAGAAAAATTCGAAAAAGCTGGAATTGAATATTTTTACACTCTGATTGACGACGCTGTTGCCCGCGTAATGAAGTCAAAGGGCGGATTTTTGTGGGCATGTAAAAACTATGACGGCGATGTTATGAGCGACATGATTGCCTCTGCCTGCGGAAGTCTTGCAATGATGACTTCAGTTCTTGTTTCTCCAAACGGAGAATTTGAATACGAGGCAAGCCACGGAACTGTTCAAAAGCACTATTACCGCTATCTCAAAGGCGAAAAAACTTCAACAAACCCAGTTGCTACAATCTTTGCCTGGACAGGAGCGCTCACAAAACGCGGCGAGCTCGACGGAACACAGGATCTGGTGGATTTTGCAAAAAAACTCGAAAAAGCTACTCTCGACGTAATCGAAAGCGGAACAATGACTGGAGACCTGGCTCTTCTTTCAGAACCAAAAGCTGAACGCATAGTAAATTCATGGGACTTTATAGACGAAATTGCAAAAAAACTGTAAGGTCTGATTAACTTCTTAAAAAACGGTTTATGGGTTTGCCTCCGCACTCCTGTAGACCGTTTTTTTTTATTGGACAATTCCGCCCCATGGAATATCAAGCCTTTTGCAAAGCAGTTTATATTCTTTTTCTTCTTCTGGAGCAGCGGCGGTTGCAAAAAAGGACATATCCTTAAAAGATTCAGAAAGGTATTCTGTTTTTTTAGAAGAATCCTCGCTTTCGACGCGGATTGCCTGTCTCGAAACTCCTTCCCTGCTGTCGATTACTTTTACATTGTTTCCGGCAACAAGCTGCATTATATCTGCTATATGAGTAAAGTGGGTACAGCCAAGGATTATCACGTCGCAGCCGTTTGAGGCAAAAAAATCAACCGCAGGTTTTACAGCATTTTTTTTCTGTTCAATAGAAGCCGTAAAAAAATCCTTTTCGATAAAACGCACAAGTTCCGGATCTCCACGGCAATAAACCTGGCAATTTTCTGCAAAATCATCAATCAGGCGTTTGCTATAAGGAGAATTGACAGAAGCGTTTGTCGCTAAAAAGCCGATTTTTTTATTCAATGTAAGCCTTGCCGCAAGTTTTATTGCCGGTACTGTTCCTACAATCGGCAATTTAGGAAAAAGTGAACGAAGTCTTTCGAGCGCAGTTACAGAAATCGTGTTGCAGGCGATTATTAAGGTATGTGGATTCCATTTTTTTACAATAAGCGAAATCGATTTTGACGCGCATTCGGTAATTTCTTCAACAGATTTTTCGCCATAAGGAAAATGTTTTGTATCTCCGAGGTAAACACAGCGGGCAGACGGCTGCTTTTGCTTTAATGCAAGCATATACGGAATTCCGCCTGTTCCAGAGTCTAAAAAAGCAAAATCGGCACAACAAAAATCAGACTTCATTTTTAATTTCCAAAAAGAGAGTTAAAGGCAGAACGTGCTTCCTGGGATTTTTGAGAAAAACTGCCAGTTCCTGCAAAATCGCCTTTATTTACAGAAAAATACTCACAAAAATTAGAACGCTCCTTGTCCGCAATAAGTTCTTCAACCGTTTCTTTGCAGCCAAAATGACTTTCCGGTGAATAAAAACGGCAGTTTATGCAACTGTGTAAATCCGCGCCGCAAACAGGACATAGCGTATTTCTGTAAATTTCTGAAATTTCAATTTTTTTTCCACATTTTCTGCACATAAATACAGTTTAAATATTTGATAAAAATCATTCAATCCCATACAATTGATTTATGTTTTTAAATAATCCATGCACACATCCTGGCTGCAAACGCAATTCAATCTCTTGTATCGACAAAAACGGAAACTTAATCGAAAACTCTCAATTCTGCTACAAGCACACAAAAGAACCTGAAAAAGCAAAAAATGACCTTCTAAAATATATTTCCGAAAACCAGAAAATTGTCGGTCTAAACTGTTCAGGAATAACATTTTCAAAATCAGCATTGAGCGGACGCCGCTTTTATGGCTGCGATTTTTCCCACTGTTTTTTTTCTGAATTGGACTGTGTTCAAATTCATTGCAGAATGTGCAAATTCGACTTTACTGTTTTTACGGATTGCAATCTGATTCAAAGCAATATGCAGTTCTGTTCTTTCGCCGGAACAAAACTAATTCATGTGCTTTTTACTGGCTCTGATTTAATCCAGGACAATTTTAACGGACTTTCAAGCTACCAGTCTTCCTTTGACGATTCTGACTTGTACAACAGCCGTTTTATACGCTCTCATTTGGTGGACACTTCAATCAGAAACTGCAACATTAAAAAAACCGTTTTTTTTGAAGCCCAGACAAACAACGTTTCATTCAAACTTTCAAACACAAACGAAGCAATCTTTGACAAGCGCGGAAGCGCACTTTTTACAGGAGATGCCGAAGAAACTTCTCTGACGAATACAGGAGCAAACTAAAATGAAAATCTACTTCCATCTGAACATTGAAAGTTTTTCAAACTGCTATTCTGTCGTAAACGAAAAGACCTCCGAAGCCGTAATCATCGATCCTGGAAAAATTACAAAGGAAATGATAAACCAACTCGAAGACAACAATTACAGGCCGGTCGCAGTTTTGGTTACCCACAACCACGAAGACCAGTTGCGCGGTTTAAAAACCTTTTTAAAGATTTATGACGCGGACGTTTATGCCGCCGAATCCAATATTTTTGGAATCCAGACAAAGGTAATCCACGGCGAAGGAAAACTGAACATTGCCGGCCTCGAAATTGAATATTTTCCTGTACCTGGACATTCTCCGGACTCGATTGTCTACAAAATCGGAACTGTTCTTTTTTCTGGAGATGTGATAGGAGCAGGAACAATCGGAGAAACAAATTCCAATTACTCAAAGATGATTTTAAAGCGCGGAATTGAACAGAAAATTCTCTCTCAGCAAGAAGACACGACGATTATGCCGGGACACGGACCTATAACGACAGTTGCCGCAGAACGCTCGTTCAATATTGACATCTAGCGGCTTAAAAGCCAAACGCGTCCGGCAGAAAGGTTCCAGCGGCGTTTTACGTAATCTTCGAGCATTTGAGCTGAGCCAGAAAAACCTGCCGCCTTTGTTTCGATTATATAATCAGCCTCCTCTTTTATAAAAGACTGGGAGTGAGAGCGGGCCGCCATGTCCGTAAAATATTTTTCACAAGCAGAGACCGGACGCTGAAGCATATAAGCCATAAATTCGTTTTTGAGAAGATACTCATCTTCGGTGTCATAATTAAGCGAAGGCGTAACCTGAAAATACTTTATAAGAAAATCAATCGCCCTCGGATCCGCCATTTGAAGCGAATAAAACACGCTCGAAACGGTATTGCGGAAATCTTCATCAACAAAAAATATTCCGTGCCAGCCTTCATGAGCTACAAAAGTTGTTCTCAAATAAAGCGGGCTTTCCTGACTGATTGAAATTACAGCACCTCGACCTTCGGAAAAGCTTCCGTCTTCGTTTTGAACGATAATTGAGTTTTTGAGGAGAATTTCGCGCAAAAGAAGCTCTTTTTTATTCAAAGGAAAATTTTCGGCTCTGGCTTTTTCAAAAAAGCGTGCCAAATCGTAAGCACGGTAATCATGCGCATTGTAGCCGTGTTTGCCTTCAAGTTGTGCATCTGATAAAAGTTTTCCCTTAAACCCCTGTTTTTCTACAAAAAAAGCAAGCCGGCGGAAAAAGTCATTTTGAACAGAGTAATTTGCAATATCAAAAAAAAGTATGCCGGAAAACCTGTCCCATTCAAAAAGCTCGTAATCGTTACCGCGCCAGTTTTTTTGAGGCCATTGCATTATAAGCCCCGGATCAACTTTTATCGGATTAACCGGAGAAAAAACAAGGTCTGAAGAATTTTCAAGAAGATTCCAGTCGCTGGAAACAGCCATGACGCTTTTTATCTGCTCTGCATTTTCCGTTATTTCCAGTTCCGAAAAAGGAGATTTCAAGGCTGACACAGGAACATCAAGATAATCAGAACCGCCGTTGCGAACTGTAAAGCGCTCGCCACCAGAAGTGAATTTTACGCTGTCCGCATTCTGGTTAAATGAAAAGCAAATCTTTGGCATAAGGGCTTTTTCTGAATTTACAGGAGAAAAGCACATTGCAAGCGCGGAAAAATCAATTTTTTTTGTACCTTTTACAAGGTTTCCGCCATTCGGAGCAAAGGCATAGCGTTCACAATCCTGAGAATAATCAAATCCGACGGACGCCTGTGCAATCTGCACCGAAACGACAGAATATTTTGCCTTTGAACCGCTTAAATCAACAAAAAAACCGGCAGGACATTCTTTTCCGCGTTCAAGAGAATAAATAATTTCTACGCACTGCCCTTCAAAATCATCAAAATTAAAATTTATAAGCGACCTTGAAGAAAGTGGAAAAACAACAGAAGTCTTACCATTAAAATCGTTTTTATACAAAAAACCGAGGCTTGCAATATTTTGGCTTCCGTCTTTTTTGCGGGAAGTTTTTTCAACCTTAAGCTTTATACAAACGGCCGCGCTGCCCTGCATTCCGCGGAACAAATCAATCCGTTCCTGCTGGCTTTTTTCAAAAATGTAAAAGTCGTTTTTCTGAGCAGTTTTTTTTGTAACCGGACTTTCTTCCATTTCGGTTCCGTCAGGAATCTGCAAGTTAAAAGCAGTTTTTTGAGAACACGAAGAGACAAACGCGCAAAATAAAGTCCAGAATATTATTTTTTTTATCATTACTTCATTACTTTTTCGCCACGTTCCATTGCGGCGAGACCTGTTTTTACAAGTTCAAGAATTCCATAAGGCTCAAGAAGGCGGATAAGGCTTTCGATTTTTTCTTCGCTTCCTGTCGCTTCTACAATTACAGAATTGAAAGAAACGTCCACAATATGCGCACGGAAAATCTGACAAGTTTCGATTATTACAGCGCGTTCAGTTCCTGTCGCCTTTACTTTTATCAATGCCATTTCGCGTTCGCAGGTTTCTTCTTTTTTGCAGTGGCTGATTGAAATTACTTCAACAAGTTTTGAAAGCTGTTTTTCAATCTGCTCAAGAACATATTCGTCGCCTGCAACGACAATTGTCATTCTCGACTGTTCCGGATTATGGGTTTCGCAAACCGTAAGAGACGCAATATTGAATCCGCGGCGGCTAAAAAGACCAGAAACACGGCTCAAAACGCCGGATTTATCTTCTACAAGAGCTGAAAGAACAAATTTTTCCATATAATTACCTCTATTTTTGTCAAACTGACTGTTTTTACTTTATTTTTACTTAAATAAATTTGAATTTATTCATAATAAACGCCCAAAAGCCTTATGTCTTCCGCATTCGACTTTAAGACATTTATAAAGTCGTCAATATATTTTACCGGATTTTTTACATCAGAAGGAATAACCACATCGCTGTAAAACCAGTATTTCCACGGCTTTCCTGCAATCGGGCGCGATTCAAGACGGTTCATGCTCAATTTTGCATTTTTAAACACGCCCAAAGTATCGTAGAGAGCGCCGGCTTCGTTTTTTGTCGAGAACATCAAAGTTGCGCGGTTTGGCTTTTGCTCTCCCAATAATTTAGGAGAATTTTTTGTATGATTTGCGGCGATTATTACAAAGCGGGTGTAATTGTTCGGGTCGTTTTCGATTCCCTGACGAAGAACATTTAAGCCGTAAAGTTTTGCATTGCGCGCATTTGCAATAGCTGCGCATGAAATGTCGTTTTTCTCGCCTACAAGTTCCGCTCCTGTCGCCGTAGAAACAGTGTCCACCGTCTTATATCCATATTTTTTTATAAAATTAGAACATTGGGCAAGTCCCTGCGGATGACTGTAGACATGCTTGATTGACTCGAGGGTTGCGCCTTTTGGAGCTAAAATGCTGTGTTCAACACGGATTGTAACCGCGCCGACAATCGAAATATCCTCGTAGCGCGTAAGATTGTCATAATTGTTGTAAACAGAACCGGCAGTTGAGTTTTCTATAGGAATCATTCCATACTGAACTTTGCCGTCAACAACTTCCTGAAAAATCTCGTCAAACGAATCAGCTTCGACAGGCTCAGCTACATCTTCAAAATAATTAAAGATTGCCTGTTCTGCATAAGCGCCCTTTTTTCCGGAAAAAGCGCAGAGCACGCGTTTTGAATCTTTTTTTTCTTCGCCCTGCAATGATTTAGGCTCAGTTTTTTCTTCTGCGCGGATATGGGCAACTTGTTTTCCGATTACAGGAGCAAGGGCTTCCACATTGCGCATTATTTTTTCAAACTGCTCCGGATAAAGAGCCTGCGCCGCATCTGAGAGAGCCTGTTCCGGGTGGCAGTGAACTTCAACAATAATTCCGTCTGCACCGGCAGCGACAGCGGCAAGAGCCATAGGAGGAATTTTATCGCGGACGCCAACTGCATGGCTAGGATCTACAATCACAGGAAGATGAGTAAGGCTTCTCAAAACTGGTATTGAACTTAAATCCAAGGTATTGCGCGTAGCAGTTTCGTAGGTGCGGATTCCTCTTTCACACAAAATAACCTTGTCCGTTCCACTAGAAAGCAGGTATTCGGCAGACATAAGCCATTCCTGGATTGTAGCGCAAAGACCGCGCTTTAAAATAACAGGTTTACCGAGTTTTCCAAGCCTTTTTAAAAGCTCAAAATTCTGCATATTGCGCGCGCCAACCTGATAGACATCGACCCCGTTACTTTCCATAACAGGAATATATTCCGCATCGACAATTTCTGTAACAACAGGAAGTCCGTATTTTTCTCCGGCTTCTTTTAAGTATTTTAAACCTTCTTCTCCAAGCCCCTGAAATGCATAAGGCGAAGTCCGCGGTTTATAGGCTCCTCCGCGAAGCATGACAGCACCGCTTGCACTGACTGCCGCAGCCGCTTCAAGCATCTGCTCCCGGCTTTCGACAGCGCAGGGACCTGCAATAGAAACAAGCCTACTTCCACCAATTCTTATAATCTGACCGCGATTGTTTGGAATATCTACGACTGTGTTTTCTGGTTTAAATTCACGGCTGGCAAGTTTGTACGGTTTTGAAATCGGCACAACTTTTGCAACACCCGGAAGAACTTCCACTTCACGAATATCCATGGCAAGGCGTCCAACCGCCGCAAGAATCGTAGATTCATCACCTTTTACTTCGTTAATCTTAAAATTTTTAGACTTTAAGAGGTTTTTTATATTCTTTTTTTCGTTTTCGCTGACATCATTTTTAAGAACAATTACCATAAAATCATATTACAGCAAAATAAAAAAATATAAAACAAGACTTCTATAATTCTAGAATTTTTTTTGAGCAGATGACTGCAACGCCGCAAAACTGTTTTCCTCTATTTGACACTTTTTGTATTTTTATACATAATTTATGCAAAAAGCTGGATAATTTTCGCAAAAACTGCATTTTTTTGTGTAACAATATGCAGAAGGACAATCTTTTGAAAGAACGAACTTCAAGGCTCAAGGCCATAAAAAAACTTATAAAAAACAACAGAATAAAAAGCCAGGAAGAGCTTCTTGGACTTTTGACAAACGAAGGCTATGAGGTTACCCAGGCAACTCTTTCCCGCGACCTAAAACTTTTAAAAGTCGGAAAAGTGAGCGACGGGCACGCAGGCTATGTCTACACTCTTCCGGGAGAAGACGATCGCGGCGAAAGCGAAGAGATTTTTGTTCAAGACTTTATGCGCGGTTATGTCAGCATTGAATGGAACGATTCCACAGTCGTAATAAAAACTTTCAGCGGACAGGCAAATTCTGTAGCAAATGCGCTGGACAGCCTCAATTTGAACGAAATTTTGGGAACTGTAGCAGGCGACAACTGCATTTTTGCAAGCCTCAGAAAAAACGTAACAGGCGAGCATTTTATGAAGGCCTTAAAAAAGCATATTCCGAACCTCGACGATTGACGAATAAATTTGTTTATAAATATTTGCCAATCGGGTATAATGTAGTTTATGCTTACATTGACAATCGAAAACAAAAAAATCCAGTGCCACTTCGGCACCCAGGGAACTGAACTTCTTTCAAACTTCAAAAAAACTTCATCTCCTCTTATGGCATTGCGCCTTAATAACGAAATTCTTCCGCTTTCCTGGAGAATGCTCACAGACGGAACTTTAGAGCCTGTGTATCTTAATTCAAAAGACGGTGTAGCGGTCTACAGACGCACGCTCTGCTTTATTCTTGCCGCCGCCGTTCACAAACTTTTTCCAGAAAAAAGACTTTTAATCGGACACAGTTTGGGTTCATCATATTATTACACTTTTGACGATTCTCCGGCAGAAAAACAGCAGGTTGAGCTTATAAAAAGTGAAATGCGTTCCATCGTCCAACAAAACGAGACAATCCAGACTTTGATCACTTCTTACGAAGCGGCCTGCGAACTTTTTGAAAAAAACGGATTAAAAGACACCCGCGCCCAGCTTGAATACCGTTGCGCGCCTCAAGTAACTGTAAATACCCTCGGCTCTTTTTCTGATATTTTTCAGGGGCCTTGCTCGCTTACAACAGGACAAATAAAATTCTTTGATCTTTTGCCTTATGACGAAGGCTTTTTGCTGCAATTTCCGTCTGAAAAAGAACCTGAAAAGCTCGGCGAATTTTCCGACAACCCTAAGATTTTTGAAATCTATAAAAAATACAAAAACTGGGGAAAAACCGTAAATGTAAAGAATGCGGCTGATTTAAACCAACTGATTCTAAAACGCAAGGTGAACGACTTTATCGACATTACAGAAACTTTCCAGTCTCAGAATTACGCAAAGGTCGCAGAACAAATCCATGAGCGCAAAAACGTAAAAGTTGTTTTAATCGCAGGGCCTTCATCTTCCGGAAAAACAACATCTGCAAAAAAACTCGCCCTTCATCTGCAGGCATTCGGTTATAATCCAAAAGTAATTTCGCTCGACAACTATTATGTAGGACGCGAAAAAAATCCAAAGGACGAAAATGGAAACTACGACTACGAATGTCTCGAAGCCCTCAACATTGAACTTTTAAACCAAAATCTTAACGACCTTTTTGACGGAAAAGAAATAAAGGTTCCTTCTTACAATTTTGATTTAGGACAGCCTTATTACACTGGCGAAACCATGCGCCTTGCCCAAAACGACATACTCATTATGGAAGGAATCCACGGTCTAAACGACAAGCTTACTCCAAAGGTAAAGAATGAATTTAAGTTCAAAATCTATCTTTCGGCCCTTACCCAGCTAAATATCGACGACCACACGCGTATTCCTTCGAGCGACAACCGTCTTATCCGCCGCATAGTCCGCGACTCACGCTTTAGAGGCAAATCCGCCGCAGACACAATCGGAATGTGGCAAAGCGTACAGAAAGGCGAACTTCTGCATATTTTTCCGTTCCAGAACAATGCCGATGCAGTTTTGAATACCGCCCTCGACTACGAAATTCCTGTTTTAAAAGTCTACGCAAGCCCGCTTTTGCACGCAGTAAAACCGAATATGCCGGAATTCAGCGAGGCACGCCGTCTGCTGCGTTTTTTGGATAACTTTGACCAGATTCCAGAGACTTATATTCCAAAACAGTCGATTGTCCGCGAATTTATCGGAGGCTCAAGTTTCCATTACTAAAACGATCAGGTTCTGAATTGCTTTGAATTGACGATGTCATCAAGCTCTTTTTCTTCTTTTCGTTTGTTTTCAAGTGCCCAGTCCCTTTGCCGTGCTTCCTTTAGCTTTTCGAGGGCCTTGACTTTGAGCATTGCGTCTTTCATTTTTTCGCGTTTTTGTTCTGTCTCAAGCTGTGCCTGAGCAAGTTCCTTGAGAAGCTGCTCTTTGCGCTGGGTTAAAAGCTTTAGATAATTATTAAGGTTATGAAGCTCAAGAACATCCTTTATACCTTTTGAATTTTTTACGGTCTGCACGTTCTGTTCAGCTAGCAAATCGAGAGTGTCTTGAATCCGGGCTTCGGCGCTTACGGCCTTTCCGAGTTCCGCCTGAGCCTGTTTTTCTTCAAACTTGCGGAGATTCAGAATTTTTTGCATGTTAAAGACAAATTTCTGCATATTTTTTTTAAGTTGTCTTATTTTTTAGACAGTCCGCCGAGCGCTTTTGCCGCCTGTTCGAGAGAATTTGAAGTTTGAGCCGTCATGCTTTCGTTTGAAAGTTCATTGGAACTTGCAACATCGTCTATTTTTCGTTCTTGAACAAGCTGGGCTGTCGTTTTTTTGCCGAGTCCTGCGTCTTCCGAATATTCGTCCTCAGGAATATCAATTCCGGAAACTGCGCTCAAAATCTGAAGCGTATTTTCTATTGTACAATGGTCTGTTTTTGACTGTGTCAGAAGCTCTTCAATTGCCGGATGACGCTCAATCGCCTCGTCTATTTCCGGATTGCTTCCTTTTACATAAACCCCGGCATTTATCATGTCTTTGTTTTCTTCATAGATTGAAATCAAGCGGCTCACTTTATTTGCAGCCTGCTGTGTCTGAGGTCCTGTAACATCGTCCCAAAGACGGCTTATAGAAGAAGTTATATCGATTGCAGGAAAATGCCTTTCACGGAAAAGTTTTTTGCTTAAAACAATATGTCCGTCCAAAGTTCCGCGCACCTTGTCGCTTACTGGTTCATTTAGATCGTCGCCATCGACAAGCACTGTGTAAAAAGCCGTAATTGAGCCTTTGTCGTTTGTACCGGTGCGCTCCAAAAGTTTCGGAAGCATGTCCCATACGCTTGCAGGATAACCGCTTTGTGTTGGAGGTTCTCCGTTTGCAGTTCCAATTTCGCGCTGAGCATGGCAAAAACGAGTAACGCTGTCCATCATAAGCATTACGTCTTTTCCCTGATTTCTAAAATACTCGGCAACTGCTGTGGTCGTATAAGCAGCACGAAGACGGGCGATTGAACTTTGGTCGCCTGTCGCAACAACTACAACAGAGCGTTTCATTCCTTCAGGACCTAAATCGTGCTCAATAAAGTCCATAACTTCGCGCCCACGTTCACCGATAAGTCCGATTACATTTACGTCGGCATTAGTATTTCTCGCAATCATTGAAAGAAGTGTCGATTTTCCAACGCCAGAACCTGCAAAAATACCAAGTCTCTGACCTTTTCCGCAGGTTAAAAGAGAATCAATTGCCCTTACACCTGTTATAATTCGTCTGTTTATGTCTTTTCTTGTATAAGGATCAGGAGCTGGTGCAATCGCAGGATAATATTCATCGTTTTGAAGGGGACCTTTTCTGTCGTAAGGCCGTCCAAGAGCGTCTATTATGCGGCCGAGAAGTTTTTTTCCGACAGGAACACGCAGTTCTTTTCCGCTTGCAACGACTTCACTTCCTGCCATTATGCCTTTTGTATCTCCATAAGCCATCAGGTTTACGGCATTTTCTTCCTGGTCAAAACCTACAACTTCTGCAACCAGTTCAGTTCCGTCTGCATTTTTTATTGTGCAAAGCTCACCGATTTTTGCATAAGGTCCACGGCTTCGGATCATAAGCCCCTTTATTGCGGTAACTGTTCCAGTGTAGAGAATTGTTTCCGTATCAAGAACGGTTTTTAAGTATTTATCAAAAAATTGTTCCATTCTTTTTCCGAACCTATTAACTATTTTTGAGCGGCAGTTTGCGCAGAAGCAGGATTTTTCTGAATCGGTTTCATAGGTGAAATTTCCAGGATTTTGCTCTCGAGTTCAGAAAGCTGGCTTGAAATTCTTGCATCGATTGCTCCAAAATCAGTCTCGACGATGCAGCCGCCTTTTTCTACAGAGTTGTCTTCTACGACAGTAATTCCGCTCACGCTTTCAACCTGTTCTGTAAAATCTTTTATGTGTTCGGTTGTAAGTTTTACGTCTTCAAGGTTCACGCGGATTGTAACATCTCCACGGGCCTTTACTTTTTTGAGGGCTGACAAAACATTTGCCATTACGACAGATTTTTGATTTTCTGACATTACTTTTACAACTTTTCGCGTCATTAAAAGCACAAGTTGAATTATCTGCTCTTCTGTCTCGTTTAAAATCTGCTCACGGCGGTTCAGTACGGCTTCGAGAATTTTATGGCTGCGGTCAATAAGACGATTTACTTCTTCTTTTCCAGAATCATATCCGTCTTTTTTTCCTTCTTTTAATCCCTCTTCATAGGAATTCCGCTTTATTTCGTCTTTTTCGATTTCCGATTTTGCCTGAATCTGGCTGGCCTGCTCTCTTGCATCCGCAATTATTTTTTGAGCCTCAGTTTCTGCCTGAGCCTTGATTGTCTGAGCTTCGTCCGTCTGCTTTTTTACTTCCTCAAAAGCAACATTTTTTGCACTTTCAATTATTGCATTGGCCTGAGCCTGAGCATCGTCAAGCATTTTTTGCTTTTCTGATTCCCATTGAACTTTAAAATCTTCAGCCTCACGCTTTAAATCGTCTGCAGTAGGGCCTGTGTATTGAGGAACTTCTTCAACTTCAACTTCTTCAACAGGCTCTTCAAAAGTATGAACCAGTCCAAGCTTAAATTCGCCTTCTTTTGTCTTTATTTCGCCAGGCTGAAACAAGTTCTTATTCATGATTCTGTCCCTCTACAAAAATACTTTTTAGTTTTTTTTGAAATGCAATATTAAACAACCAGTTCGTCTTCTCCGGAACGTGCAATAACAATTTCACCGGCATCTTCAAGACGACGAATTGTAGAAACAATTTTTTGCTGGGCTTCCTCAACGTCCTTCAAGCGAACAGGTCCCATAAATTCCATATCTTCTTTTAACATGCTTGCAGCACGTTTTGACATATTGCGGAAAATTTTGTCCTGAACTTCCGTGTCTACAGACTTTAAGGCCTTTGCAAGTTCCTGAGTATCGACTTCGCGCAGAACTTTCTGAATTGCACGGTCGTCGAGCATAACAATGTCTTCGAAAACGAACATTCGCTTTTTGATTTCTTCCGCAAGATCCGGATCGTCTTCTTCCAAAGATTCGATAATCTGCTTTTCAGAAGAACGGTCAACAAGGTTAAGAATCTCAACAATCGATTCAACACCACCGGCTGCTGTATAGTCTTCGCTAGAAAGCGTAGAAAGTTTTTTCTCCAAAACGCGCTCAACTTCGCGCAAAACATCTGGAGAAGTACGGTCCATTGTTGCAAGACGACGAGAAACTTCCGGCTGGATTTCTGCAGGAAGATTCTGCAAAATTATTGCCGCCTTATTTGGCTCAAGATAAGCAAGAATAAGGGCAATGGTCTGCGGATATTCAGTCTGAATAAAGTTTAAAAGGTGAGATGGATCTGTACGGCGGATAAAGTCGAACGGACGCACCTGAAGGCTCGATGTAAGACGGTTGATAATATCTATCGCCTTCTGAGAACCAAGAGATTTTTCGAGAAGTTCGCGGGCATAATCGATACCGCCAGTAGAAATAAAATTCTGAGCATCCATAAGGCTCTGGAATTCTTCAAGAACCTGATCCTTAAAATCGGCATCGACAGTTTCGAGCCTTGCAATTTCAAAAGTCAGGGTTTCTACCTCATCTTCGCGCAAATGCTTCATAATTTCGGCAGAAACGTCGCTTCCAAGAGAAACTAAAAATATTGCAGCCTTCTGCCGTCCAGTAAGGCTTTTATAATCCTTTGCACCAGACTTTTTACCGCCGGATTTTACAGTTGCCGGTTTTGAAGCGGTCTTTGCTTTTTCATCAGCCATAAATTATTCCTCCAGCAGCCATGTACGGATAAGCATTGCAACGTCTTCCGGATGTTCTTTTGCCATTGCAATTGCATTTTCCTGAAGTTCAGCGCGTTTACGCTCTTCGACAGACATTGTAACGTCCTGAAGTCCATCCTGCTTTGCATCCCAGAGAGCCTTTTCGCGTTCCGCCTGCTGACGCCGCAAAATCTCTTCTTCCCGCAAACGGCGTCTTCTGTCCAGTTCGCGGCTAATAAACCTAAAGATGATAAATGCCAGAAGAATTACGGTAATTCCTGCAAGAGAAAAAAGCACAGTCCGTCTTGTTTCTTCCTTGCGGAAATACGCATCTTCTTCAATTTCCCACTCTTTGTCCCTTGGAATCGGGAAACTCGTAATAGAAACCGAATCTCCACGTTTTTTCTGGTAATTGATTCCGCTCTGAACAATCTTCGTAACATCATCAATAACTTTTTGACTTACAGGATGATAAACCCTAAAAAAGTGGCCTATGCTCAAGCGACAGTTATCCAGTGGAATTTCATTTTGCTGACAGTAAGACTGCCATTCAGAAAGATTCTGGTCGTTTATTACAATCGGCTTTCTGTTTTTGTCGATGATAGTTTCCCAACGGCCATCAATGTTTGCAGAAGCCGAAATACGTTTAAGTTCGTAATTCTGATCTGTATGACGCTCTTCTTTATTTACAACGTTGTTTTTTGTAATTCCCTCTTCGGTCGATTTTCCAATTACGTTCGACATATCGGAATAAACTGGAGGATTCTGTCCTTCAACTCCAGCCGGACCTTCAGGATTATAGCCTGTTCCAGTCCAAGTTTTCTTGATTTCTTGAGAAGAAAGAGTTATCGATTCTCTTTTTTCAGTCGTGTCATAAGGCTTGTCAGGATCCTGCTCCGTTATAATTACCGGAGTATAAATAGTCTGATCCTTTGAAACAAAGTTCAAATCTTTTTCAATTTTTACAACCAAATCGCGTACACGGTCAGCGCCGTTAAAGTTTTTTTGAAGACTTTCAAGCACACGTTTTCTGAGAGCCTCTTCTTCTTCACTGATTATTTTATTTCCCTTGCGAATATTATCCAGACGGTCGCTCTCCGCAAGGCTTTCAAAATCATTTAAAATATTTCCAAAATTATCAGAAAGAGTAAGATTTTCGGCAGTAAGGCCAACGACAGAACGCAAAATTAAATCCTGCAGACCTTTTAAGCGTTTTCTTTCTTCCGGCATTGTGCTGTTTGGCTTGAACGTAACAATAACAGAAGCGGTAACAGGTTTCTGGTCGGTCGAGAAAAGTTCTTTTTTGGGAAAAGTGAGATCTACAGTTGCATTCGCAATATCGTCAATTGCAAGAATATGCTGCTTTAACTGTTTTGTAAGCGAACGCTGAAGCTTTATATTTCTGTCAAAATCAGTATCAGACCAGCTGCTTTTGTCAAAAAGATTAAAAGCATCTACTTCCTTAGGAACAAGACCTTCAGTAATCAAAATGCTCTTCATTTTTTCGGCAGTTTTTTTGTCATTTACAATGATAAGTCCGTCTTCGCGCACCCGAAAATCTACGTTTTCCTGATCAAGACGCATTGTGATATTTTCGCGGGCATCTTCATCCCGAATAACAGTTGTAAAAAGTGGCACTCCGGCTGGCGCAGAATTTACTCTGAACATAAGAGCAAGCGCAACAACAACAAGAAGCACAATGCCAATGAAAATTCCTTTCTGAACAGGTTTCCATTTAGCCCAAAGTTCTTTGATTTTAGCCGGCAGTTGTTTAAGCCATTCGATCATCTGTCCCCTCCCGTGACCGAATTTCAAGAATTTTTATAAAAAAAGGAAAAACCTTAAAATCTCAGTTTAAAAGATTTTTAAATATATTCTATAATAACATATATTTTTTACAAAGAAAAGACAGAAAAGATATTTTTTATGCGTTAGCGTGTTGTCTGAAGTTCGCTCCAGCCTGTAAGAAGCCTGTCAATCACCGTCTGTGCAAGATTCAGCGACATTTGAGCCTTTGCCATTGCGGTCGTAACATCATGAATATCCACGGAATCAGGATCTGTAATAAGTTTTTGCTCAACACGGCTTACGTCAAGTTGTTTTTCGTTTACAGCATCCACCGCTTCAAGAATATAAGATTCAAAACTGCGTTTATTTGTATTTTGAGTTGAAATTTTTGCACTGTTTGACTGAAAAGAATTTGTGTACGACAAGTCAGAAACGTTTGAAATATTCATAACATTCATTTATTGACCTCCCCATAAAAAGTCAAGATTAAAACTTCAGTTTTAGGATTGACTTTTTAAGTTGTTTCGCAACGAAGTGAGAAACAACTTATTATAAGAAAGTTTGCAACGCAAACTTTTAAAGATAAAAACAGACGCCATTTTCGGCTGTTTTTATCTTACATCTTTCTTTTTACCCACAAAAATTTTAATCAAATTGACAATGCTTGTCTACAGAATCAATTGAATAACCAGAAAAAAAATTAGCCTCTTCCAATTTCAAGCGCCGCAGAGAACATGTCCTTTGCGCCCTGAATTACAGTAGAGTTTGCCTCGTAAGCGCGGCTTGCTGAAATTAAGTTTACCATTTCGTTTACAATATTTACATTCGGATATTCAACATAGCCTTTATCCGGGCCAGATTGGATTGCGTCCGGATTTGACGGCTCATAAACCATGCGGCCTTTTGAAGTATCTTTTACAATTTCTTTTACGCGAACGCCTTTTCCAGGACCGTTGTCCTGCTCAGCATTTACAAAAGGCATGCGCCATGTCGGATGAGAAGAAGCGATTGGCTCAACAATTACAGAAGATTTTTTAAATGCTCCGCCTTCAGGAGTGCGTGTCGTAGAAACGTTTGCAATATTGTTTGAAATTACATCAGAACGAAGACGTTCTACGCTCATTCCTGTCGTTGCAATATTGATTGAAGTAAACATTCCCATAAAAAATTCTCCCATAAAAAAGTCAATGAGGAAATTTCAATTTCCGGTTTGACCTTTTAACGCAATTTCGCAGCAAATTGAGAAATTGCAGTTGATAAGAAAGTTTGCGACGCAAACCAAAAGCAAGAAAAAAACTATTTTCTCATTGCAAGCTTAACCTGGCTGAATTCAAAATTCTGAAGCTGGGCTAAAAGCCTGTAGTTCATCTGCGTTTTCAAAACAACAGTCGCTTCATATTCCGCATCAACGTTATTTCCGTTGGCATCCGCAGTTGTCGTCCAGTCAGTAACACGACGAGGTTCAACAGTTTTCCAGTCATAAGGCTCTTCGAGGGCAAAATGCCTGCTGTCTGTTCTGGTCAATTCAAATTTATGGGCTTTATCTGCTTCGCTTTCAAAAGCACGTTTTAATTCGCTTTCAAAATTAACAGTCTGCCTTTTGTAATTCGGCACTTCCGAGTTTGCTATATTGTTTGCAGAAACCTGATACCGCAACGAGTTGACATCCATCGCACGGTGTAAAAGTTCAACTGACCTTGTAAAAGTATTCATATTAAATATATCGGCAGTTGAAATTTTTTGTTTATAATTTTTTATCGATTGTTAAAGCGTTTTAAGAATTCTTGCATGCGGACATTTTTAGGATTGTTTATGAGTTCTTTTGGATCGCCGTATTCAACAACATGGCCTGCGTCAAGAAAAAGAATTTTGTCGCTTGTGTCGCGGGCAAACGCCATTTCGTGAGTTACGACAATCATCGTCATTTTTGACTTTGCAAGTCCGCGGATAATTTCAAGAATTTCTCCTGTAAGCTCAGGATCGAGGGCGCTTGTAGGCTCATCAAAAAGCAAAACCTTTGGCTTTAAGGCAAGAGCACGCGCAATGCTAACACGCTGCTGCTGACCGCCGGAAAGCTCGCACGGATAATTGTTTTCTTTTCCAGAAAGTCCCATGCGCTGGATAAGGTGAACCGCAGTCTCTTCGGCCTCTTCCTTAGGAACACCAAGAACCGTAACCTGAGGATCCATTATATTTTTTAAGACAGAATAATGCGGAAAAAGATTGAAATTCTGAAAAACAAAGCCGAGATTTAAGGCTATTTCTCTTTGAGTTTTTTTATCTGCATAAACGCCGTCTTTTACAAGCTGCTGGGAGCAAATTGTAATAGTTCCGCTGTCAATTTTTACGAGCTTGGCAATAGAACGAAGAAGAGTCGATTTTCCAGAGCCAGAAGGACCGATAATTCCAAGAACTTCGCCCTGTTCAACTTCAAAAGACACGTCTTTTAAAACCTGAACTCCGTCTCCAAAAAATTTATTTACGTTGTTTACAGAAATTATACTCATCTTTATATATCCGCCAGTTTTGAATTTTCAGCTTAAAAAAAATGTCTTATTTATAATAATCAAGTTTTTTTTCAAGGTGAATAAAGACAGCCGTTACGACCCAGTTCATCAAAAAATAAAATACGCCGGCAATAAAAATCGGTGTCGTGCTAAAAAGTCTGCTTGAATGAGTTTGAGCCGTTCTTAAAAGCTCGACTACTCCGATTACGCTTACCAATGCGGTATCTTTTACGAGAGTAATTACCTCGTTTCCCATCGGAGGAACAATTCTCTTTACAACCTGAGGCAAAACAATCTTAAAAAAAGTCTGTGTCTTTGTATAGCCGAGAACTTTTGCAGCTTCATACTGACCGACAGAAATCGACTGCAATCCTCCTCGATAAATCTCTGCAAAATAACAGGCATAATTTACCGAAAGCGCAATAATTGCCGCTGTAAAGCGATCCCAGGAAAACTTAAAAAGATAGAAAGGACCAAAATAAACGACAATCAACTGGAGCATCAACGGAGTTCCGCGGATTATGAGCAGAAAAGCATTTGCCAGCATAGAAAGAGGCTTAAATTTCGACACGCGCGCCATTGTAATAGGCAAAGCAAGAGGAATTGAAAAAAGCAGCGTTAAAAAGAAAACTTCAAGCGAAACCAAACTCGATTGAAGCATTGTTAATATAAGTTTTGCCATATTTTTTATAAGTTTAAAAAACTGAATCTGCATAAAAGCAAATTCAGTTCATTTTTTCTTACGGATTTTAATTCAACTTAAAATCCGGTTATTTTCCGATTACTGTAATATCAGAACCGAACCATTTTTCAGCAATTTTAGCGACAGTTCCGTCAGCAGCCATAGCTTCGAGAGTTTTCTGAACTTCGTTCGTAAGTTTTACATCGCCTTTGCGGAAAGCAATTCCGTATTCTTCAGGAGACAAGCCCTCGGAAAGAACTTCAAACGGTTTTCCAGAAGTCTTGATTGCGTAGTTTGCAACGATAAGATCCATTACAACACCATCAACTCCGCCAATTTCAAGGTCGTTTAAAGCCATGATATTGTCTTTGAACTCGATTATTGATTTTACAGAACGCTTAAAATCAGGAGAAGCTTCAACAGCATCTGAGGCAGAAGAACCTGCCTGAAGTCCGATTTTTTTTCCTGCCATGTCAGAAAGCTTTTTAATTCCAGAATTCTTTTTTACAACCAGAACCTGCGCATTTTTAAGATAAGGCTTAGAAAATGAAAGCGCCGCCTTGCGTTCTTCGGTCATTGTAAGGCCGTTCCAAATACAGTCGATGTTTCCAGTAGCAAGTTCCTGCTCTTTTGAATCCCAGTTAATCGGCTGAGCGCGGAATTTTACGCCAAGACGAGAAGAAACTTCTTTTGCAAGGTCAATGTCAAATCCAACGATTTCGTTTGAAGAATCACGGAAGCCCAACGGAGGGAATGAATCGTCAAGACCGAGAATAAATTCTCCACGGCTTTTGAGCGCTTCGAGAGAATTGTCTCCAGCTTCTTTTTTAGAACAGCCGGCAAAAAATGTAAGTGCGGCAAGAGCACATACAAACAAAGTAACTTTTTTCATTTTTTACTCCTATTAAAAAGTTTGCAACGCAAACTTAAAAAAATAAAAACACTTGTTTTTATAAATAAGCTAGATTTTTCCTTCGCAAAATGCCAAAAGATATGCGATTTGTTTTTCTGTTTGCTCAGGACTTGGCGCGCCAGTTGTTTTTCTTGCACGCATGCACGCTTGCGGCGTAATTTTTGCAAACAAGTCTTCTTCAAAAAGGGGGCTGATTGACTTGATTTCTGAAAGCGTCAATTCCTCGATTGCTTTTCGTCCAGTATCAATCGCAAGGCGGACACACTGCGCAGCAACTCCATGCGCAGTTCTAAAAGGCATTCCTTTGCATACAAGATAATCTGCAACATCTGTCGCATTTGCAAAACCGCCTTCACAGCTTGCAGCCATCTTTTCTTTGTTCCAATTTGCGCTTGCAATCATCGCTTCAAAAACAATGATGTTTCCCTGAACACAGTCAAGAGCATCAAAAAGAGGCGCTTTATCTTCCTGCATGTCGCGGTCATAACTCATAGGAAGCGCTTTCATCATCGTAAGAAGGTTCATAAGGTCGCCGTAAACTCTTCCAGTACGTCCGCGGATCAGTTCTGCAAAGTCAGGATTTTTTTTCTGCGGCATAATTGAAGAACCAGTAGACCATTTTTCACTCAATTCAACAAAACCGAATTCTGTCGTAGACCAATATACTATTTCTTCGCACATACGGCTCAAATGCATCTGAATAAGCGAAAAATCAGAAGTAAATTCGATACAGTAATCACGGTCGGCAACGCTGTCCAGAGAATTCTGAGTTACACCATCAAACTTCAAGAGTTCCGCCACATATTCACGGTTCAAAGGAAGGTCTGAACCTGCAAGAGCGCCGCTTCCCAAAGGAGAAAGCGCAATTCTTTTCAGACTGTCAGAAAGCCTTTCATAATCACGCACGAGCATCCAAGCCCAAGAACACAAATGCTGTGCCAAAGTTCCAGGCTGAGCGTGCTGCATGTGTGTATAGCCGGTCAAAAGAGAATCTTTATGTTTAGACGCAATATCTGCAAGAGTTTTTATTAAAGAGGCAATCTGTTTTTGAAGCTCAGGAATTACGCGTCTAAGATAAAGCCTTTCATCAAGGGCAATCTGGTCGTTGCGGCTTCGTCCTGTGTGGAGTTTTCTTCCGCTTTCGCCAATTCTGTCAGTCAAAGTAGCTTCGATAAATGAATGAATGTCTTCGGCCGAATAATCAATTGAAAGTTTTCCAGAGTTTAAGTCCTGTTCAATTGAATCCAAACCTTTTTGAATTTCTTCATTTTCCTTTTCAGAAATAATCTTCTGTTTAGAGAGCATCGCGGCATGAGCTTTTGAACCGCGAATATCGTCCAATGCCATGCGTTCATCAACGTGAATTGAAGTTTCAAATTCAACCGCCGCGGCGTCCGGACCTTCTGCAAAACGTCCGTGCCACAATGCCGCATGGTTGTCTTTTGTAATTGTTCCGTGCGATTTATTTTCCGCCATTTTTAGTTTCCCCAGCACATCATCTGCTCGTCAATTGGTTTTCCAGGAATTGCCATTGGAAAAATCATCTCGTCAATATCTACAATTGTATCGACAATGTACGGCTTTTTTTCGGCAAATGCAGTCTTAAAGACTTTTTCAAATTCATCATTATTGTTTGCCTTTACGTAACCTACACCGTAAGCATCTGCAAGTTTTTTCCAGTCGGGACCAAAATCAAGCGTCGTGTGGCTATAGCGCTTTTCGTAGAAAAGTTTTTGCCATACGCGGACATTTCCGAGCGTACCGTTATTTACAAGGACTATTACAATTGGAAGATTGTAGCGTGCAATTGTACAAAGCTCATTGCAATTCATTCTAAAAGAACCGTCACCTGCAATATGAACTACACGTCCACAAGGATTTGCTACCTGCGCACCCATTGCGGCGCCAGTGCCGTAACCCATGGTTCCAAGACCGCCGGATGTAAGGAAAGTGCGAGGTTTTTCAAACGGATAGAACTGGGCTGTCCACATCTGATGTTCACCGACTTCCGTAGTAATAAAAGCGTCGTCGCCTGCATATTTGTGAACAGTCTCGAGCATAAATTTTGGATTTACAGAGTCCGGTTTTACAATTGAATAGCTTGCAGGAATTTCTTTTTTCCATGCGGCAATTTTTTCAAGCCACTCTGAATGTGATTTTTTTTCGATTAAAGGCAAAAGACGTGTCAAAATTGACTTTAAGTCGCCTACAAGTTCACCGCCGGCATGAATGTTTTTATTGATTTCGGCAGGATCAATGTCAATATGAAATACTGTCGCATGTTCAGCAAATTTTTTTGGATCGCCGATTACGCGGTCTGAAAAACGAGAACCAAGCGCCAAAACAAGATCGCTTTCTGTAACAGCCATATTGCTTGCACGGGTTCCATGCATTCCGACCATCCACGTACAAAGAGGATGATTCGCAGGAAAAACGTCGCGTCCCATAAGGCTTTCAGAAACAGGAATTGAAGCTTTTTCTGCAAACTCCAAAAGCTCTTTTTCTGCGCCAGAAATCTTAATTCCGCCACCAGCGTAGATAACCGGGCGTTCTGATTTATTTATGATTTCTGCGGCCGCTTTTATTTCTTCATCGGAAGGAACATTTACACTCATAACCCGCTTGAAATTCAAATTTTCTTTTATTAAGGCAGCGGAACCGTCATCGCCTTTTTTGAGAGGTTCAAATTCACACATTGCGGCTGTAATGTCTTTTGGAATATCAATCAAAACAGGACCAGGTCTTCCAGATTTTGCAATTATAAAAGCCTGACGGAAAATATTCGCAAGATCTTCAACCCGTCTTACCATAAAATTGTGTTTTGTAATTGGCAAAGTTACGCCAGTAATGTCAATTTCCTGAAAAGTGTCTTTTCCAAGCAAAGGAGTTCCAACGTTACAGGTAATAGCAACCATCGGAACAGAATCCATGTAAGCAGTTGCAATTCCAGTCACAAGGTTTGTAGCTCCAGGACCGCTTGTTGCCATGCAAACTCCAACACGACCAGTAGAACGTGAGTAACCGTCTGCAGCATGGGCAGCAGCCTGTTCATGAGCCGTCAAAATATGGGTAATGCGGTCAGAATTTTTGTAAAGAGCATCATAAATATTTAAGATATTTCCACCAGGATAACCAAAAACAGTGTCTACACCCTGCTCAATCAAACACTCAATAACAATTTGAGAACCATTAATTTTCATTTTGCTTCCTAAGACCAATTATTATAATTTTTTATTTTAATGATTTTGAGAACCTTGCACAACATCAACATAATCTGCAATTTGCGCACACCCTACACCCAAACCTGCAATTTTCGTATAATAATCAAACAATGCGTATTCTTCTTTATTCAACTTCTTCAAATATTTTTGAACCAAAAACAGCCGTAGTAAAAAATTTTCCTTCTTCCGCACAGCAACTGGAATTGCTTGCAAAATCTTTTCCAGAACACAGTTTTATAGTTGCAACACAACTTCCTGGAATGTTTCTTTTGGACATGAACGGCAGCGAAAATTTTCAAAAAGCGAATAACGTCCAATACGAAATCATAAAAAGCGACGACGAGGCAGAAATTGCGGATTTTTTATATTCTCTGAACCCCGAAATTGCAATCGCAACTACATTTTTTGTAACACCATTCGACTGGCTCACTGCGAAAGACGCCCTCGTTGCAGATTTTTTACGGCAAAAAGGAATAAAAACAGTATGCCACAGCGTAAAAACCGCGCTCACCTGCTTTGATAAATGGCAGACTCACCAAAAACTCCTCCAGCTAAAAATCAATACGCCAAAAGCCTTGTACATAAACCACGCGCTTTTTATAAATGCAGGAAATCGTAAAACCGTAAAAAGCAACGTTTACAAAACAGCCCTTCTCTCAGAAATCAAAAAACTCAACTTTCCGGTCGTAATAAAAGATACGACAGGTTTAAGCAGCTACGGAATGGACGTTTTAGAGAATTTTTCGCAGGTGCACGACTGGTTAAGGTCAAAAAAATTTACTTCTGACAGAATAGTCGAGGAATTTATAAAAGGAGAGCAGTTCGGAACCGAAATTGAATCAATTCTTTCAAAACCCATTCAGCCTAAAAAAAACAGAGGCTGCTTTTTGCACAAAATTTTGCCGCCAATGATTTTCAGCGTAAACAAGTATGGAATCACATCTCCAAAACAGAGCGTAAAACTCGGACCTGTAACAAAACCTGAATACAAAATGGAAGAATTAAATAAAATTCTAAAAAAAATAGCAGAATCGCTTGATTTTGAAGGAATCACCCAGGTCGACCTTGTATTCGCTCAAAAAAAATGGTTTGTAATCGAAATAAATCCAAGGCTTTCCGGAATGACAGCAAGCTATGCGGCAATGCAAAATATGACAATTTTTGAACGGATTCTAAAAACCGCAGGAATTCAAAACAAAAACGAACAAAAAGAAAATTTCGTTCTGAACATAAAATTTCCGCTTTTAACAGAAGAAGAAATTAAAGAGCTTTCTAAAAAAAGTTTTGTAAAACAAGTCTACCAAACAGAAAATCTTGCGGCAAAACAAGAACGCGAAAAAGGCTATTGCGAAGTAATTTTAACTTCTCCGGCAAAAGAAAATCTAAGCCATAACATAAAAGAACTTGCCGAAGTCCTGCCACAAAAAACAGAAAAAGTTTTTTTTGAAACTGCCCTTGAGCTTGCTAAAAAAATCTAGGCATTTTCAGATTTTGCCTGCTCAGAAGCAGCTTCTTCAGCTTCAATTTTTTTTGCAGTTTCGTTCCACTCGTCCTTGTCCATAAACTCTGCGTGAATTTTTCCGTCTTTTTCGCCTACAAAAGTTATTCCGTATTTATCGTAATTTTGAATCAGCCAGTCATCGTAGCCGGTCCAATTATCAAAATCCAAAGTCTGTGTCATATTTTTATTATAAAGAAAATAGAGTTAAAAATCAAAAATGAACTTAAAAAGCGCAATTTTTAAAATTTGGCAAACAAATCAGTCCGGCTGTCTTTTAAAAAACCTGCCCAAAATATCTTTTGACTCGATTACATTTATAAAAGCATTTGGATCTACAGTGCGCAGATGCTTTTCCAGGCTTCCGCTTTCCGCCGCAGAAACTACCGTATAAACCATTTTGTGAGTTTTTCCAGAATATTCGCCTCTTCCTTCAAAAACCGTAGCACCATGATTCGTCAAATTTTTTATTGTGGCATAAATCTCATCACTTTTGTCAGTAATAATCAAAAGCGTGATTTTTGAATATTTCTTGTAAAGCAAAGTCGTAACCTGACTTGAAGCGTACTGAAAAATTATTGAATAAAGAGCTTTATCCCAGCCGACAAGGATTCCTGCAAAAAAAAGAACGATGCAGTTAAACCCAAAAATAAGATTCCAGGCAGAACGTCCAGTTTTTTCAGAAATATAAATTGCAATAAAATCAGTTCCGCCGGAAGAGCTTTCCGCAAAAAGGCAGAGAACAACAGAAACCGCGTTTAAGATTCCTCCAAAAACCGTGCACAAAAGAATATCGTCAGTAAGATGGAGCCATTCAAAACCGGAAAGAATATCTGTAAAAAGACCGGAAATAAAAATCATCACAACGCTAAAAAAAGTAAACCGTTTTCCGATGAATTTAAAACCGATCCAGACTGGAATAAGGTTAAAAGCATAGACCGTAATCGAATACGGAAGGTGAATATTAAAATATTTTAAGAAAATGTTCTGCAAAAGCAAGGTGATTCCCGTCAAACCGCCAGGAAACAAATCAGCAGGCTGAACAAAAATGACAATGTTCAGAGCCATCAAAAAACCGCCAAAAGCAACAAGCAAAAAGCGTTTTAAATCGCGCAAGAAAACGGACATCGCCTTACTCCAAAAAAGTAAAAATCCTCATTTAGAAATTTGTTTAGATTTTCTGTTAGAACATTGCATTTATTATACATTAAAACACGTTTTTTTACAAATGACAGAAAACTCTTTAAAATAAAAAAGCCGAAAACAGAGAAAAAACTGCTTTCGGCTTTCATTTTTTTATAAAACTTAAATTATTCTTGAATACTTTCGCTCCAAATCCTTTATAAGCTTATATTCAAACGAATCTACAAGGGCAATATAAGAAGCTTCAATTACGTCGCTTGCAACGCCCATCGTGCTCCATGAATTTTCTCCGTCGCTAGATTCAATAAGAACACGGACAGCGCTTGCAGTTGCTTCTTTTCCATCAAGCACACGAACCTTGTAGTCGGTAAGATGAATTTTTGCCACAGCCGGATAAAACTGAACCAAGGCTTTTCGCAACGCAGTATCCATTGCATTTACAGGACCGTCGCCTTCTCCTGCGGTAATTACGGCCGTACCTTCAACATCAAGTTTTACCTGGGCAAATGCGCTCTGGTCGTCAGAAAATCTCGGGAATTCACCGCTTGTTTTATAATAATGAAGATTAAAGAACGGCTGATATTTTCCCATTGTTTTCCGCACAAGAATTTCAAAACTTGCATCGGCACCTTCAAACTGATAGCCTTCGTGCTCAAGGTCTTTAACACGTTTTACGATTTCGGCAACAACAGGACTATTCTTTGTAAGTGATTTGTCAAATTTCTGCACTTTTTCAACAATCATGCTCTTTCCGGCAACTTCACTCATCAAGAAAATCCTCTCGTTTCCGACAGTTTCCGGCTCAATATGTTCGTATGCAAAAGGATTTTTTATAACTGCGTCAATATGCATTCCTGCCTTATGAGCAAAAGCGCTCGAACCTACAAAAGGCATTCCCGGTTCAAGAGCAATATTTGTAATTTCTGCAATTCTCTTACAAATTGGAGTCAAAAGCTTCATATTTTCCGGAGGAACACATTCAAATCCAAGTTTTAACTGCAAATCGGCAATAATCGTAGAAAGGTTTGCATTACCAGTCCGCTCTCCAAATCCAAGAAGAACTCCCTGAACATGAGAAGCGCCGGCTTCAACAGCAATCAAAGAATTTGCAACAGCAAGTCCGCAGTCATTGTGAGTATGAATTCCCACCTCAACCTTTGAGCCAAAACGACTTACTACAGCTTCAACCGCATTTTTACATTCTGACGGCATTGCGCCGCCTTTTGTTTCGCAGAGTGAAAGACAAACAGCTCCGCCTTCTACAGCAGCTTCAAGCGATTTTAAAGCATATTCTGGATTTGCCTTGTATCCTGTAAAAAAATGTTCGGCATCAAAAATTACTTTTTTGTCTTTTGATTTTAAATACGCAACCGTATCCCGAATCATCTCTATATTTTCGTCAAGAGTCGCATGAAGAATATCCGTCACCTGAAAATCCCAAGTTTTTCCAAAAATGCAGACATATTCCGTATCGGCAGATAAAAGGCTCTGCAAATTAACATCTTCCGCACAGGACAAATCCCTGCGTCTTGTAGAACCAAAAGCTACGATTTTAGAATTTTTAAGCTGCAATTTTTTTGCTTCTATAAAAAACTCCATATCTTTAGGATTGCTTCCGGGATTTCCGGCTTCAATAAAAGTTACTCCGAGTTCATCCAAAGCCAAGACAATATTTATCTTATCCTGAACCGAATAACTTATACCTTCTCCCTGCGAGCCATCACGCAATGTCGAATCTAAAATCGAAATCTTTTTTTTATCTGTCATAGTGCTTATTATGCAAAAAAAATCCTGATTCTTCAAGAACCAGGATTTTAAAGTTTTTCAAAATTTTTGGCACAAAACAAGCACGCTTATTTTACAGCCGCACCAATACGCTCAAGGACCTTCTTACGGTCAAGCGGTTTTACAATATAGTTTTTTGCTCCAAGCAAAAGAGATTTTTTTACAAGTTCCTCTTTTCCAAGAGCCGAAACCATTACAACCTTTGCGTTTTTATCAAAAGCCATAATCTGTTCCAAAGCTGTAATACCGTCCATACGTGGCATTGTAATATCCATTGTAACAAGATCTACGTTTGGACAAAGTTCCTTATACTTATCAACACCGTCTTTTCCATCAACAGCCGTAGCTACGATTTCATAACCTTCAGATGTAAGAATCTGTCCAAGCTGTTTTGCAACGAAGATTGAGTCGTCAACGATAAGCACACGAATTTTTGTACCGTCAACTCTTACGCCTTCTGGCGGACGCTCATTGATTGATGGGAAATCCTGTTTAGTTTTCATGTTGCTGCCTCCTCAATTCTACATACGTTCGCGAATTGCAACGTTAATTTCTACTTTGCCACATTCTGTAATAAGAGGAACAATCAGTGCTTCAACACTGTCTGTTTGTCCACCCAATGCAGCAATTTCCATTTTTTCTCCAGCAAAGAGAGCTGGAGGTGTCAAGTCGAACTTAAATCCCAATTCATGAAGTTTTGTTACTGCCTGCGCAGTAATAAGGTTTGCAAGTTCGCTGATTGTAGCCTTTGCCAAATCATCAAAAGTAGCAAGTGTTTCTCCGTTCATTTTTGAAGCAATGTTCAATGCTGTTTCGTAAGACATATCAAACAGAACACGTCCTTCAACATCACCAGCGAGACCGACCAAAGCGGCAACTCCCATAACTGGCATTGCAGTCGACTTCAAATACAAGTCACCGCGTTTTACATCTGCACCACCAAGAACTTCTTTTAAAATCTGAAATGAAGTTTCAACGAATGGGTTGATATATTCTACTCTCATAAAATTCTCCCAATTTTTATTTATTTTGTAAAAAAGGTTACAGTTCCGTCTTTATGAGCAAGCCACTTGCCCTCTCCCTCCAGAGTCTCGTTTTGACCAAGAATAATAACGCCATTGCCCTTAAGTTTTTCATCAAAATCAGTTTCGAGAACTTTTTGAGAAGCCAAAGGCAAGAATGAAATCAAATCCCTGGCAAATATAATATCACATACAGGCAAAGAATTTGTATTTGCACAGTCATGATACTCAAACATAATACTATTTTTTATGTCAGTTGTAAAAGTAAAATCAGAATTAGCCTTGTTCGTAAGATAAGGAGCATACCAACCGTTTGCGATTTCGGCAGGAACGCTGATTAACGGAGCATTTGAAACATTGAGCAAATCAATGTCGTGCGCATAAATTCTAATCTTAGCTTCTGGATAGCGCTTTTTCAAGATACAGGCAAGTGAATAAGTTTCCATTCCTTTTCCACAGCCAGGATTCCAGACAGTAATCTGTTTTGCAGTATTGTCCGGCAAAATCTTGAAAATTGAATCGGCATATTCTTTTGTCCACCAGGTACCTGAACAAGGAGAATAAAAACTTTTTAAGAAAGCATCAGCATCTTCCGCTGAAGAAAGTTGAATTTTATCCTTAGAGCGTTCTTTCTGCCATTCATCAAAACGGGCTTTAAGCCAAGGTTCGTTTACTGCAGAGGCCGTAAATTTTCTCATCTGAGCCAACGATTCAGTAATAAACTTAAGTTCATCGCTAGAGTGCTTTTCAACCTTAGTTTCTGCCGCAGAAACAGAAGTTTTTTGGGTTTCGGAATTTACAAATTCTTTTTCTGCAGAAGATTTTACAGCAACTTTTGCGTTGTGCGCCATATTCACACGGACATTCTCTTCTTCAATTGCCTGTGCTTCCGTCTTAGAACCAAAAATTCTTTCTATATCAAGAAGAATATAAAGCCTGTTGTTTACTTCAACAACTCCCTGAATATATTTTATATTTATGTCGCCAAAAAGCGGATGAGGCGGCTGAATTGTTGCTTTTTGAATTCCAACTACCTTGTCAATTACATCCACAACAATTCCGAATGTCTGCTCGCCAATCGAACAGATAAGCATATTTTCCAAGGAATCTTCTTTTCTTTCCGGAACTTCGATATTGAAAAAAAGCCTCAAATCGACAATAGGAATAATATCTCCGCGAAGATTGTAAACACCAAGGACAAATGGCAATGTATTCGGAACATAGGTAAACCGTCCGGCCTTTGCAATTTCCTTTATTTTCATAATATCAATCGCATAGTCTTTTCCAGCGAGTGAAAAAGTCACCATTTTATAGTCAATCTGAGCAAGTTTTTCTTTTCTTTCTGCAGATTCCCGTTCTGCTTCAGGCACAATACTCGCATAAGCGCCAAGATTCTGGGCAAGAGCAGTATTGATATTTTTTGTTTCTGTCTGATTCTGAATATTTTCGTTAGCCATGATAAACCTCTTTTGCCTTACTCAATAGCCCCATATTCAGAGCGAGCTTCAATTTCCTGACGCACTCCAAGCTCAAGAAGCTGGCTTACATCGATAATAAGCGAAACAGAACCGTCACCAAGAATAGAAGCGCCTGCAATTCCCGGAGACTGGGTAAACTGATCACGCAAAGGTTTTATAACAACATCTTCTTCACCAATCAAGGCATCGACCATAATACCGATTTTTTTGTCTTGAGTACCAACAATTACAACAAAACAATATTCACCATCTTCGGTATTGCGGATGTTAAAGAGCCTGCTAAGACGAAGAACAGAAATTACTTCGTTGCGGACATTCAAAACCTCATAATTGTCAATTGTATTGATTTCGCCACGTTTAATGCGGTGGCTTTCAATAACGGACGCAATAGGAATTGAATAAACTTCTCTTCCAACGCGCACAAGAAGACCTTGAATAATCGCAAGAGTAAGCGGAAGCCTGATTGAGAATTTAGAACCGCGGCCTTTTTCTGTCGTTACGTTCACAGTTCCGTTCAATTTATCAATCATTGTCTTTACAACATCAAGACCTACGCCACGACCAGAAACATTTGTAATTTTGTCTGCTGTCGAAAATCCTGGCAAAAATATAAGATTTGCGGCTTCCTGTTCCGAAAGAACTTTATTTGGATGAATAAGTCCCTTTTCTACGGCCTTTTTCCGTACTTTTTCCGCATCGATTCCGTTACCGTCATCAACAATATCGATGATAATCATGTTTCCTTCGTTCGCGGCTTTTAACAGAACAGTACCAGTTTCGCTCTTTCCTAAAGCTTTTCGCTTTTCAGGAGATTCGATTCCGTGGTCAACAGAATTACGGACACAGTGCATAATAGGATCCATAAGATCGTCAATAACAGTCTTGTCCAATTCTGTTTCTTCACCTTCAATCTGAAGGTTTACTTTTTTACCGAGATCCTTCTGCAAATCGCGAACAACACGAGGGAAGCGGTCAAAAATCTGGCTGATAGGAACCATTCGGATTTTCATTACGCCTTCCTGCAATTCTCCGGCAATACGTCCAAGATTTTGGGTTGCAGAATGGAACTTTGTATTTAAATCTTTAAACTTAGCTTCAAAAGAGGCAAAATAATCAGGAATTTCACCATATTCCTGCATGATATTGTTTCTTATGTCTTTTACAGGAACTCCGTTTTGAATTTCTTCCAAATACTGCGGAAGCTGCTCAAACATCTTGCGGATTTTTTCCCTGAATGCAGAATCAAGAGTCTGGAACTGAACAAGCATATCCGACTGCTGTTGTGCGCTCTGGTTAAACGAAGCCTTTGTAATTACGGTTTCAGAAACAAGGTTCATTAAAGTGTCGATGCGCTTAGAATCAACACGCAAAATTGAACTCTGCTGAGCATGTCCTGAAGCAGGAGCCGCTTTTGCCGCAGGAGCGGTCTTTGCCGGCTGAACAGGAGCGCTTTCCGTCTTCTGCTCTGCCGAAACCTTTGCTTCTTCCTGTTTTGGAGTTTCTGCCACAGTCTGAACCTGAGCAGTTTTTTCTTCTTTTTGTTCCGGCTGTTCAGACGACTCTTTTGCAACCGCATTTTCAAGACACTGAGCATCAACGCTCAAAGTTACATCGTCGAGAAAAGCAACATCCTCGAGCTGCTCCTGTGAATTTGAAGAAGCAACATAATAAACAACGTCTTTATGGAATTCATCCTCATAAAGCGCTTCAAAGTCAGGAACAGTCTTTAAAACAGTACCAGAGGCTTTTAAGGCTGCAAAAACCTGAATTCCGCCTACGCTATTCATAGGATTATTTTCATCAAAAACAACACTTATCGACCAAAGTTTCTGACCTGGCTGGCAACTCTGTTTAAGTTCAAGCAATTCAAATTCTGACATATTCACAGTTTTTGAAGCAGAATCCGAAGCCGCAGGAACACTCTGAACAGGCGCTGACACAGGTTTTGGAGCCGGTGAAGACTTCTTACCTTTTCCCGTCTTTTCAGGAATAAACGATTCTATTTTATTTGAAATTTCTTCTACACTTTCGGCATAAATAGAACCATTCTGGCGGGCTTCAAGCATAGCTTTTATAATATCAAGAGAATTTAGAAGAGTATCTACAACATCTTCCGTAACCTGCACACGGTCTGAACGAACTTCATCAAGGAGGTCTTCCATTTTGTGAGCAAATGTAGAAATTTCTGTAAATTCAACTGTCGCAGAATTACCCTTTAATGTATGTGCTGCACGGAAAATTTCATCTATAGCGTCATGATTTGTCGGATCATTCTCGATTGCAAGAATATTGCTCTCAAGATTGTCAACCATGAGTTCAGCTTCAGAAAAATAATCTTTTAGCAGTTCTTCGTTATTAGCGTCAAGAAAATCACTCATAACTAATATTTTAACCTTTAACATCTCAAAGTCAAGCAATAAAATTTTATTAACAAGATGTTTTATAAAATAAAAAATGAATAAAGCCACATACTTTTTTGAGGATAATTTTCGTTTTTTATTAAAGTTCAGACTTTTTTATGCCGATAAGAAAAGGTACGATTATAACTGACGGAGAAAAAGCTATGAAAATGATAAAAAAACTGTCTTCAACTGCTATCGCCTTTATTTTTACATTGACAGCGCTCTCTGCTGCCGCTTCATTCAACGGTTACGGAGGTTTGAAGGGCGACTTAAAATCGAAGGAAGATTCCGAATTTTTCGATCCGATAATGAATTTGACAGGATTTTTCCAGGGACAGTTCAATTTTTCAGAAAATTTATTTTTCAACACCGAAATGAGCATTTCGACAGACGACGTAATCGACACAAAACTGACCGAAGACACCCGTGCAGTCTTTTGTTTTGATGAGCTTTCGCTTACATACGTAAAAAATTTTTTGGGAGCAACCCAGTTTTTCAGCATTTTTAAGGGAACTTACACTCCTTTAGGCGCAAATCAGTTTTTATCGCAGCAATTTGGAATTTCGCCAGTCAACAGTTTTATTACAGACAGTTTTTACGGCAACAAGTGCGCTTCTCCATATTCAATAAACGGCTTAGGACTTTCGTATTCAATCAGGCTGAACTCAAGACCGATGGCATTTGCCGGATATTTTTACAAAAACAACGACAATCCAGACGGCTTAAGACAGTTCAACCTCGATTTTCGTTTTGCAACCGTACGCAAATACCTTACACTGGACGTTTTGGGAGGAATCGGTCTTCCTTCAAAAAACAAAGACAAAAACGATAATGACGTAATTCTTCTTGTCGACGAAGTTTACCTTCATTCAGGAATGAATCTTCTTATCGGAAATTACTACACAAGCTCGCTTTTCCTTCAGGCAGGATTTTCTTCGCTTCCTGTAAAAAAGAGCAATGCAAAGATTGAAATTTCTGACGAACAGATTTTTTTACTGGTTGAACCGCGGTTTCATTTTAAAAATTCGCAGATGCACATTTCTTTCTTTAATATTCCTTCCGGTCAAAACGAAAAAATGGAATTTGCGGACGGAAATTTGGGATTCAACATAAATATTTTTACAGAAAACTTTTTTATCCGCAACAAAAACATAAAATTCGGATTCAGCACGTCGTTTAGCTATGAAGACCGATATTTAAAAGATTTACAAAACCTAAAAGATTTTTACAAAGACACCTGTTCTGTAAAAACAAGCCCTTACCTTGTGGTTCCGGTTCTCTCCGGAGATTTAAGCCTCATGTTCCAGGCAAAATTAAGCGAGTTTCCGGCAGGCAAATGGAAACAAAACATAAACTTTACCTTAGGCTATAAATCCTATTTTTAAAAAACGGGCTTAAAAAAAATGCACCTTCTAAAACTGAACTTTATCCGTTCAATTTTTAAGGTGCATTTTTAGTTTTAAAGTCTTTTTTCTAGAGTTTTAAAAGCGAAAGTCTTTTGCATGCTTCTTCAATATCCGCACGATGTCCAAAAGAACTAAACCTTATAAAACTTTCTCCGGCAGGTCCAAAACCAGAACCCGGAGTCGTCACAACGTGACATTCATCCAAAATTTTATCAAAAATGTCCCAGCTTGCTTTTCCCGGGAATTTTGCCCAGACATAAGGACCGTTTCCTGTAAAATAAGCAACAACACCGGCAGATCTGAAATTTTCTCCCTCGAGAACATTTTTTATAAGACGTCCGTTTTCCAGATAATAGTCAACCTGTGCAGTCATATCTTTTAAGCCCTGTTCGTCGAGGGCAGCAAGACCGCCAGCCTGAGCAATATTGGAAGCTCCGTTAAAAAGAGTTGTCATTACGCGGTTCCAGTCCCTGTTCACACTTGAACCGTCTTCAAATTTCAATTCGTTTGGAACAACAGACCAGCCAAGGCGAACTCCAGTAAAACCAGCAGGCTTTGAAAAAGAATTTACTTCGATTGCACAAGTTTTTGCACCAGGAATTTCGTAAATTGTCTTTGGAAGATTTTTATCGCGGATAAAAGCAAAATATGCGGCATCGTAAATGATAATGCATCCGTTTTCGTTCGCAAAATCAACAAGTTTTTTAAGCTGCTCTTTTGTTGCAGTAGCACCAGTCGGATTATTTGGAGAACAAAAATAAATCAGAGTGTTTTTTTCAATTTTTGAAAGGTCGGGAAAAAATTCATTTTCCGGCGTACATGGAAGATAAGAAATTCCTTCGTAACCGTTTCCATTATTTTTTCCGGCAGCGCCAGCGACAACCGAACCGTCAACATAAACAGGATAAGCAGGGTCTTGAACGGCAACTTTTACTTTTGAGCCAAACAAAGTCTGAATGCGCGCAATATCACATTTTGCACCGTCAGAAATAAAAATTTCGCTTGCATCTGCCATTTTTGGATAAAAAACTTCTGCAATTTTTGAGCGAAGAGCAGAATTTCCCTGTTCATCTCCATAACCGGAATATCCTTCAGGAGTTGAAAGAGCAAGAGCATAATCAGACATTGCCTTTGCAATATGCGGAGAAAGAGGCTCTGTTGTATTTCCAATTCCAAGACTGATAATTTTAGCATCTGGATGACCAGCCGCGTATTCACGGCGGCGACGAGCTACCTCTGGAAAAAGATAGCCTGCTGTAAGATTTGAAAAACCTGTATTTCTTTTAATCATGATAAAATAATTTTATCGAAGGAACATTCTAATTTCAAGCCAAACAAAATTCTTGCAAAAAGATTAAATCCGTATATTTTCCCAAAAAGACACAGGCTTTGTAAATTTTTTAGCCGTTTGAATAACCTTCAGGCCCCTTTACATCTGAAAAGTCTGGTTTTTCGTATTTTCCGCGCCGAACAAAACCTTCATCGTAATAAAAAATTACGCTTTTTACGTTTGCACGAACTTCATCTTTTTCGTCACGGACAAAAATTTTTACTCCGGCATAGACAGTTCCAGAAGCATAGACTTTTCCAATGTTTTTTAACTCGCGAAGATGCGCCAAAATCGTTTCGATTTCTTTGTTGAATTCATCGTTTTCGTTAGTAAGTTCATTTTTGCGGAGTTTATAACGCTTTAAACTTTCTTCTTTTTCGGCCGGCAAAACCCTACGGACTTTTTTTGTATTTTCCAATGTCTGAATATTCAACTCAAGCTCATCAATTTCTTTTACAGTTTTTTCCTGCATTTCGCGCAAATCTTCAAGACGATGTTTTGCACGTGGATCTATTCCAACTTCGATTACGGTTTCTGTACCGCCGCCCGCAGAACCAATGTTTTTTGCGAGAACGGTTTCTGTTGCAAAAAGATGTCCGCCTGTAATCTGAGCACGCTTTCCCTGAAGAATAATTCTATGCTGGGCTGAGACTTCGCAGTTCATCAACGAATCCTGAACGATCACGTTTTCTTCAACCTGAACTTTTGAATTCTGTACGAATTTGGCCCAAAGCGAACCGCCGCACAAAATTTCACATTCATCTCTGCCAACAATTCCCTGGCTTACAATAATATCGCCGTCGCTTTCGAGCCTGCTTGCTCCGACAGCACCGTTTACTTCGATATTTCCGCTCGCCTTTACATTGTAACCGTCTTCTACGTTTCCGTTTACAATTACAGTTCCGAGGAATGTAACGTTTCCAGACTTGATGTTTACACCGTCGATTTCCATAATCGGCTCAACGTTAATCTTATCGTTAATAAGCAGAACCTGTCCGTTGCAGGCCGCAAGAATTGTTCTTCCGTCCGAATCCAGTGTAACATTCTTTCCAAGCGGAAGATTGATGTCTTTTCCGTTTTTTGCTTCAAGATAGCGGCCGTAAAGTGTCTTTCCAGCTTTTCCGCGCTCAGGAAGCATTTTTTGCGCAAGCGGCTGCCCTTCGACAACATTTTGAATAAGATTGAGTTCCTTGAAATCGACTTGACCGTTCGCAGCCTCTTTTGCCCGGATTTTTGAACGGTCTGTTTCAAAGTTATAGGCAATATACGCGTCGCGTCCATCAACTGGCAATACGGCTTCCGCAACGACAACAGGAACATTGTAAGCAGGTCTGTCGACAAGCGCGGAGATTTTTTCATCGGAAATTCCGGCAACAACGCCCTGACTTTTTAACGCGGTTTTTATCTGATCTTCGCTGACATCAGCTCCGCCCAAAGCAGGAGGCGTAATCGTACAAGTTGCCTTTAATTCGTCTTTTGTAATATCAATAACGTAAATTGCGTCCCCGGCAGGGTTTCGCGAGTAATGGCCGACAGGCTCGTAAATTCCGCCTGTTCCATTTTCTGTATATTTTTTTACGATTTTTTCATCAAAATCTACAGTATCAGAGCGTTTTATATCGTTTAAGACATCCGAAAAATTGATATTTTTTCCTTCTCCGACCGGAAGATTTACTTTCAGGCAAATCTCTGTTCCAAAACGATGGACAAAATACTCTCCGTCCTTGTCAAAATTCTGGATTTCTTCGTCCATGTCCATAAAACTGGCATTCTGAAAATCCTTAATTCTTTCGCTTTTAGACACCGCTTCCGCATTTTGATAAACAGTTATAAACCAAGGACGTTTTGCAATTCCAAAAAATCCGTCAAACCCTTTTTCTTTTATTTCGTATTCAAGATTCGCAACTTTTGTATTCAGCTGAACGGCCGCATCTGCGAGCGCTTCATCAAGAGTATCAGCGTGAACTTCTACGCTTTTTATGCTCTGGTCTTTTTTTTGAAGTTCTGCAAGGTCTGAGCGGATTTTTTCAAGAGTAACCATAAATTTCAGGTCCTTAAACTAGATGATTCCCTTACGGAAATTAGTCAACTTTGCCTTTAAACGCAAATTTGCCTTTGTATGCAACTGAGAAATTCTCGATTCGCTTACCTCAAGGACCTGTCCAATTTCCTTAAAAGTCAAATCTTCATGGTAGTAAAGAACTATTACCATTTTTTCTTTTTCTGGAAGTTCGTTTATGGCCTGCACAATAACTTTTCTGATTTCCTCGCGTTCAACCTGAACATCGGGATTCAGGCTTGCAGGAGACTCGATTGTATCTCCAATAGAAAGATGATCGCTGTCGTCTCCAGAACTCCAGACATCGTTTAAGGAAACAATGCTTGACGCACTGACTTTCATTATAGTCTGATGATATTCGTCCTCAGAAAGATTCAGTTGCTGTGCAATTTCTGCATCTGTCGCAGTACGACCGAGTTTTGATTCAAGTTCGCTGATTGTATCTTCAATTTCTCGGGATTTTTGACGTACAGAGCGCGGAACCCAGTCAAGCTGTCGCATTTCATCAAAAATCGCACCACGGATTCTTGTAACGGCATAAGTCTTAAATTTTACACCTTTTTCCAAATCATATTTACTGATTGCATCAAGAAGTCCAAACTGACCAAAGCCAACAAGGTCATCAAATTCCATGCTTGCAGGAAGACCTACAGAAACTTTTCCAGCGACATATTTTACCAACGGCATATACTGTCGAATCAGCCTGTCGCGTAGTTGAGAAGATTTTGTTTTTTTATACTCAGCCCAAAGTTTATCTTCATCGCTGTTGTTGATTATCAACGTCTGCTCTGTACCCATAGCTTCCTGTCTCTTTTTTTTAATTTATTTGTCTTTTTCAAGCAGAGTCCGAACAGCCTGCGCCATTACATCTGCATTTTGTGAACCGCTTTCTGTTCCGCCAGAATCTCCGGCGTATAGTTTTCTTCCGACACATAGTCAAGGTCACCATTGTCTTTCTTAATCCAGCAGCC